>ERZ1032473.3-NODE-3-length-227448-cov-103.198700_pt1 | contig 227448 bp, 174 predicted proteins | sample MGYA00518734_ERZ1032473 | MGnify/ENA primary metagenome ERZ1032473 (study PRJEB33719, sample SAMN04261339) | wastewater metagenome | biome: periurban shantytown; feature: human; material: feces | host: Homo sapiens | place: Peru: Lima | collected 2013-01-23 ...
CAGCACACAGCAACTCGAGGGTTAATCAGCGGGGCAAACCTCACAGGCACAACCGAAGGGAGAACACAGCGCTCCTAGCCTTTCGGCCCGTTTTCACCTCGTTCTAAGACGGCCCGACGGAACACCAGCAGTGAACCATCCTGAAGCTCCGCAGAATCTATGCCATGAAGCCGGCCATGCAACCGACGAATCCGCCGGCCCATTCGGTGCTGAGGAAACGAGCATCGACACTCAGCAGAACCTGCCCCTGACGCACGAACGTCGCAGAATCAACCGGACCATGCATGCCAGCCACGATGACCGACAAGCGGTTGTCGTCGAAAAGTACCGCCGGACGCACTCCGTCAGCCTGTACGACGGCAACAGACCCAGCTTGCGAATCGTCTCCATTCACCATCTCGTAGCGCACATCCGTGCCATGCATCGAAAACACCGCGTAATGTGTGGAATTCTGCCGGATCACTAAAGAACCGGACATGGGAATCGGCATGAGCGTCGGCAGTTTCGCTATTCTGCGGTAGCTGACATCACGCTCGTCGCGCACCACCACATCGTTCGTCGAGCCATCAGCCACATCCACCAGCGCAGGTTCCACGTCACCGGCGAGCGAGGATTTCACCCTAGGCTCGATGGTGATGCCATCGTCTTCAGTAGTAACCGTGATCTCGTCGGCCAAGCGGCCAAGACCAGCGCAAGTCACTGGCCATCCGGGGTCACCCTCATGCGTATATGATGCACCGTTGCCGTCCAGCTTCCAATCGGCCGGATTATGTTCCCAGGATACCGGAGCGACAAAGCTCTCCCTTCCCAAGTAGCTCAATAATTCGCCGTCACGCTTTCCCCGCGTCTCCCTCACGCCGAGACACACCAGCCACCATCCCAGTTCCGGATGAAGCAACAGGTCCGCATGTCCCACGCATTGCAGCGGTTCCGACAAACCCAGATGTCGGTGGGTGAGAATCGGATTCTTCTTATCCGCGTGGAAGGCACGGATTGCGGTGCCAAGATAGCAGCGTTCCCCGTCACGAACCTGCGGAATGCACTCACCCGATTCGGATGCTTCCTGTTCGTAAGCTTCGAACGCCCGAAGCAGTCCATGCGGCGCATAGATGCGCATGGCCATTTCGCTATGTTCGAAACTGGTGCCCCCCTCGGCGGTCATCAGATACACATAATCACCCACGCGATAGAGATGCGGCGCTTCAGCCCACACCGATTCCACACCGTATCCGCGCCATATTACCGTCTTGCCCGATCCCGCAGGAAGACCGTCATTGACAAAAGTCCAAGTCTCCGGATTAATGCGTTGGGTCCAGACCTCGGTCTGGCCTTCCCATTGCGGATTGACCGCAGGACGGGTCTGGGTCCAGTACACATTGCCGTCCCCGTCCTCGAATATGTCTGGATCGATGCCTTCAGCGCCCTCAATCCAGAACGGGCCACGCCATGGCCCTTCGATAGAATCCGCTTCAAGAATAAAATTGCCCTCCGCGGCGTGGAACCGCATCAGCTCGCTTTCTGTGCAACCACCTTCCATAGCACGGCGATCATCAAGACGGGCAATGGTGCATGCAATCACATATTTGCCATGAATCCTGCGCAGCGTCGGCGCATAGACGCCGCCCGAATCATCCACGAAAGGAATAAGCAGGCGCCTTGCCAAGTCAGCATCTATCACATTCGACACATGCTTCCAGCACGTCATATCCCCGGAAACGTAAATGGGAAGGCCTGGGACAAGCTCAAAAGTAGAAGTCACCAACACAATTCGCTGGAACTCATCATCCCAAATCCAACTCGGATCAGGATACATTCCACTAAGAATGGGATTGGTAATGGTAATAGTCGCGGTCATAAATACACCTTATTCAGAAACGCTTTTCCACATCGTATCATTGCGAATAGTTGGAATTCTCGACTTGCTTTCATAACACATACAAGTCGTCTACCGACGACATAGCCGGCAGACGACTTGTATGCGAAGGAACTTTAAGGAAGGATGAGGTGAAAATATGTGGTGTGCCGGAGCACCGACGCTCCGACACACCATATTCAGCCTTGTTGCAACCGAGCCTCGCTGTTTAATCCAGCGATAAATCAGGAGTCCTAGCGAAGAACTCCTTGTTGGGCCACGCCCGCCCCGGCAATTTCGGAGCGCTACGCGCACCCAACCATTGCTCGATTTCGACTCACGCCTCGGCCAATGCGTCGATCATATAGTTGTTGATCGTGGCCTTGACGGACTCGAGGTGATCGGACTTGGTGGCTTCGATGAGCTTGGACTGCGGGATATCCAGAGCATACTCCTCGAGGGATGCCAGGGAGGCGGTGCCGTTCTCGACGGTCGCGCCGATACCGGAATCGAAGGAGCTGTAACGCTCGGCCTGCAGGTTCTCGATGACCTTGTCCTCGTGCATCTTGGCAGCGACCAAGAGACCTGCAGCGAATGCATCCATACCGGCGATGTGGGAGCGGAACAGATCCTCGGCGGCGAAGGAGGTGCGGCGCGGCTTGGCGTCGAAGTTCAGGCCGCCGTGAGGGCCGATCTGACCCTCGGCGAGGACCTCCCACATGACGGTGGAAGTCTCGTACAGGTCGGTCGGGAACTCATCCATATCCCAGCCGATGAGCTTGTCGCCCTGGTTGGCGTCGAGGGAGCCGAGCACGCCGGCCTCGCGGGCGGTGCGGATCTCGTGCTGGTAGGTGTGACCGGCCAGGTTGGCGTGGTTGCCTTCGAGGTTCAGCTTCATGAAGTCGATGTCGTAGGTCTTAAGGAAGGCAATGGCGGTGGATGCATCAAAGTCATACTGGTGCATCGTCGGTTCCTTGGCCTTCGGCTCGATCAGGAACTGGGCGTCCAGACCGATCTCCTTCGCGTAGTCGTGGCACATGTGGAAGAACTTGGCCATGTGCGCCTGCTCGCGCTTCATCTGGGTGTTCCACAGGTTCTCGTAACCTTCACGACCGCCCCAGAACACGTAATTCTCGGCGCCCAGGCGCTTGGCGATCTCCAAGGAATGCTTCAGCTGGCCGCCGGCGTAGGCGTAGATGTCGGCGAACGGCGAGGTGGAGGCACCGGACACGAAGCGCGGGTTGGTGAACAGGGAGGAGGTGTTCCACAGCAGCTTGATGCCGGTGGACTTCATGTTCTCCTCGATCTTGTCGACGACCTTGTCCAGGTTCTTATCGGTCTCGCGCAGGGTGTCGCCTTCCGGGGCAATGTCGCGATCGTGGAAGCAGAAGTACTCGACGCCAAGCTTCTGGAAGAACTCGAAGGCGTAGTCGACCTTGGCCAAAGCCTCATCCTCAGGGTTGGAGTACTTGCCATACCACGGGCGCTGAGCGGTGCCCGTGCCGAACGGATCGACCAGCTCCTGGTCGAAGGTGTGCCACCATGCGACGCCGAAGCGCAGCCAATCCTTCATCTTCTTGCCGGCAACGACCTTGTCGGCATCGTAATAATGGAAGGCCAGGCCCTCCTGCGGTCCCTTTTCGCGGCCGACGTACGGAATCTTGTCGATATCCCACAGACCCATGATTGCTCCTTTGCTGTTGGCTTACCATTCGTAAGCTCGATTGCCCCAACGGGCTTTCGTTCTTGACACCATAGATAATAAAATGAATTACCTAAGTTTGTCAATTCGTTGAACTATACGGCGTTTCCATTGGAAAATCGCCGTTTGTTCAAGCAGTGATAAAGTTACTGTGTTTGTTTGCACCACAGCGCAACGAAGCACCATCGCCGCCACACAGCGCAACCTACGCGACGAAAGGCGGACGAAACCGAAAGAAGGAAACCATGAGCGAAAACGTCGACACCATCTGCGTGCAGGGAGGCTATCAGCCCGGCAATGGGGAATCACGAACTCCCCCGATCATTCAGGCCACCACCTTCAAATACCAATCAAGCGAACAGATGAGCCGACTGTTCGACCTGTCCGAATCCGGCTACTTCTACACACGCCTGCAGAATCCGACCAACGACACCGTCGCGGCGAAAATCTGCGAACTGGAGGGCGGCGCCGCAGCAATGCTCACCTCCTCCGGCCAGGCCGCGAACTTCTTCGCGCTGTTCAACATCTGCAACAACGGCGACCATATCGTCGCATCCTCCGCCATCTACGGCGGCACGTTCAACCTCATCAACGTGACCATGCGCAAGATGGGCGTCGAATGCACCTTCGTCAGCCCGGACTGCACCGAAGAGGAACTTGAGGCCGCGTTCCAGCCGAACACCAAGGCCGTGTTCGGCGAGTCCATCTCCAATCCGGCGCTTATCGTGCTCGACTTCGAGAAGTTCGCGAACGCAGCGCATCGTCACGGCGTGCCGCTGATTGTAGACAACACCTTCCCGACGCCGATCAACTGCCGTCCGTTCCAGTACGGCGTGGACATCGTCACGCACGCCACCACCAAGTACATGGATGGTCATGGCTCCTGCGTGGGCGGCGCGATCGTCGATTCCGGCAATTTCGACTGGATGGCCCATGCGGAGAAATTCCCGGGCCTCACCACTCCGGACGACTCCTACCATGGCGTGACCTACGCCAAGGAATTCGGCAAGGCCGCATACATCACCAAGGCCACCGCGCAGCTCATGCGCGACTTCGGCTCCACTCCGGCGCCAATCAATTCGTGGATCATGGGCATGCATCTGGAATCCCTCGGCGTGCGCATGGAGCGCCACTGCACGAACGCACTGGCCGTGGCCAAGTGGCTCGACGCCGATCCGCGCGTCAGCTGGGTGAGCTTCCCCGGTCTGGAATCGGACAAGTATCACACACTGGCCGAAAAGTACATGCCGAACGGAACCTGCGGCGTGATTTCCTTCGGCGTGCCGGGCGGCCGCGAGAAAGTATCCGCGTTCCTCGACCACCTGAAGATGGTGTCCATCGCCACCCATGTGGCCGACGCCCGCAGCTGCACGCTGTATCCGGCCGGCACCACGCATCGCCAACTCACCGAGGAGCAGCTCGAGGAAGCCGGCGTGGGCATCGATCTGGTGCGACTGAGCTGCGGCATCGAGAACGCCGACGATATTATCGCCGATCTCGATCAGGCGCTGGCCGCCGTACAGGAGTAATACAGCGCCAGCACAGAGGCCCGCTCGTGGCGCACAGCCTTCCCGCACAAGGTGTTCCTGCCCAGCTCAAACGCCATTACGGCTGTTTGTGGCAGAAATACCGCCCTCCAAATAGCTAGGTGTCTTATTGGTGGCACCACAATACGAATATGCCGGGTATCTTCCTTGGAATTCCAAGGAAGATACCCGGCATACCGACTTTTCGATGCCGCACATCAGGCACTTAGCGAAATCCAATTCGCCAAATCTGCCACACATAAGCGAACAAGCTCACACAGAACGCCAAAGCAGCCGCAGAGCACTGGCAAACCCTGACAGCTAAGGCAAAACGTTATCGGAAAACATCACGCAGGGGCAGCCGCGGCCGCCGTTCACCCCCGATCGCCCTACTACTTCCGGTACGTCCACCGACCTGCAAGCATGGTGGCCTGCACATGCCGTGGCATTGCGCGCATCTCCTCTGGGGTTCCCACCGTCGAGGGGTCTCGATCCAAGAGCACCAGGTCGGCAGCGTCGCCTGCTTTGAGCCGTTCGCGCCCGACCTGCGTGGATGAGGCCAACGCCGTGCCGAAATCAAGGCACTGTTCCGGCTGGAACGGCTCACGATTCGAGTTTTCGGTGCCGAACACCGCCGCGGAAATGGCCATCCACGGGTCGAGCGGCGCCACCGGCGCATCGGATCCCATGAGCAGGCGTGCCCCGGCATCATGCAACGCCCTGAACGCATAGGGGATGCCGGCCGGATGCCCCCAGAAACGGGTGATGACGTCCCGGTCGTCCATGGCATGCTGCGGCTGGATGCTCGCGGCAAGCCCCAGCTTGGCGAATCGAGGAATATCAACGGGTTTGAGCATCTGAGCATGTTCGATGGAGCCACGCGCGCCGGCGCGTTCGGCGCAATCCAGCACAATGGTGTTCGCCTCGTCGCCGATGGCGTGGCAGGCGATGTCGAAACCATGCTTCGCGGCCACGAACATATAGGACTCGATCTGTTCGGGCGTGTAGCTCATCGTGCCGAAAGTCTCGGGTTCGATGCCGGAATACGGCGTCGAACAATAGGCGGAACGAGTGTTGAGCGAACCGTCGGAGATGAGTTTCATCGCGCCTACATGTCCGAGCCCGTTACTGCCGGGCAGCTCGTCGCCGGTATGCCAGCCATCGTCGATGGCCTGATGCAGCCGTTCCGGGTACACGCCCGCCTGAACCCGCAAACCGTTGATGCCGTTAGCGAATCGACCGATCCATGTATTGATGTTTTCGGCCATTTCGTAATCCCGAATGCCGACGACGCCCTTGCCTGCGGCGTCGTGTTCGGCTTCACGCAACAGACGATCCAGTTCCTCGGCCGCACCCGGCGCATCATCAAGACGGCAGTACGCGTCGAACCATTCCAATTCGCCTACCAGACCGGATTCGCCGACCTGCACGCCAAGCTTGCGCGCCGCCGCCGAATTCACCCAACCGCAATGCATATCCGCGCTGGACAACGCCACGGGCTGATCGCCCGCAACCGCATCGATGGCGGCAAGCGTGGGCTGTTCGTCATCGGCCCACAACGAATGACGGAACCGCATGCCCACCACATACCGGTTCGGATCCAAACGCCCTTCGGATCGCAGCTGCGACACATGGCCGCGTAGCATATCCATCGCCTCATGCGCGCTGCGAGCCTCGATAAGATCCAGCCGCCCCAGCGTGTAGGACCACTGTGTGAAATGCGTGTGACAATCCCACAGGCCGGGGATGATCCACATCCCCTCGGCATCGAACGCGTCGAGATCTTGATTCCGACCCGCCGCACCAGGAGCGATGGCAGTGATGCCCCCATTGCGTATCACCATGTCAACGGGCTCATTGAAGCCAGATGCCCTTACATTTCTGATGCATAGCGATTCATTCACAGCTGCTTGGATCCTTCCTCGGTTCTCTTTCGGCAGCCATAATATGCCGCGGATGCGGGCATGGTGTGCGATTTTCTCAAGTACGGAACGTATTGCACCGCTTTCCAGCGCATGCAGATATGTGGCGCACTCAGATACATAGTGTATTCAAAATACGTGGCCACGCTCAGATGGTTGGCGTACGCCTCGTGCGCTCATCATCGCAAATTCCGGGTTATCTACATATCCATATTTTTGTGGAGCCCTGCAGCACCTCACATGAGATTACCGATACACTCGCCGGCATGACCGATGGAGCACAATATTCGCAAACGCTGCATGAGCGAAGCGTCCTGACCGCCAACATGTGTCTTGAAGCGCAGCAGCGCACAACACGGCCACTGGTATTCAATTCACCACCGCCTTGGACCTTCTCGGCATTGAAAGGCCCGACGAAAAGACAATCACGCTGACGAATGCGGAGAAGCTGTACGTTCATGTGACGGCATCCGATCTTGGAGATGAGGAAAAGGAACGAATGCTTGCGCTTCGAGTCGCCTCGAAGATCGGGCAACACTTGAGCCAGCGAGTCGGCATCCACGAGCGCCTATACCCGTCAATGGCATTGGGTTTCGGAACGTTGATTGCGGGACGGGTTATGGGACGTCTCCCGCCGGAGTGCCGGGGACCGTCTCCCCCTGGTCCGGACTCCGTTCCGGAAACCTCCGTTTGCGAAATACCCCGCCGGGCCGGGCACCGGCTCCACCCGCCTGAGCGTATGCGGCATCCGCCTCAGGATCAAGCAGGCCGACCGACCAAGCCGACCTGTTCGCATAAGACTCCCATATGGGTCCCATATGAATCCCATATGGGACCCATATACGTTCACATATGTTCCTTTCCGGACGGGAAGACGGCAGGGGATGCCGCGGACTACCGGTTCGTCGTGCCGCCGTCCTTGCCGTACTCCTTCAGGCACTTGTTGAGGTTCCGCCAGAGCTCAAGGAAATCCTTGTCCTTGAGGGCCTCCTCCAGGAAGTCCTTCCACACCGCGCCTGCGGGCAGTCCGTCGTTGTCCTCCGGAATTGGAATCGGCCCCCACTCATAAGCGCCACGGAATATCTTGTTGAACTTGCATTCTTCGAATCTGAACGAAGGTTGACCTTGAATTCCTGAGAATACCGCACTGGCGCGGAATTCTGCCCCGCTGAAGTCCGCGCCGCGTGTGAAGCTCGCCCCAGCGAAGTACGCGTAGCCTGCGAAGTGCGCGTCGTCTGCGAAGTACGCGTCGCCGAAGTACGCGCCGCGTGTGAAGGTCGCCCCGCCGAAGTCCGCGTCGTCTGCGAAGTCCGCCCCGCCGAAGTGCGCGTCGCCTGTGAAGGTCGCCCCGCCGAAGTGCGCGCCGCGTGTGAAGGTCGCCCCGTAGAAGTACGCGCCGTCTGCGAAGGTCGCCCCGCCGAAGTCCGCGCCGCCTGCGAAGTCCGCCCCACGGAAGTGCGCGTCGCCTGTGAAGGTCGCCCCGCCGAAGTCCGCGCCGCCTGTGAAGTCCGCCCCGTAGAAGTACGCGCCGCGTGTGAAGGTCGCCTCGTCGAAGTCCGCGTCGCCTGTGAAGTGCGCCCAGCCGAAGTCCGCGCCGCCTGCGAAGGTCGCCCCGTCGAAGTACGCGCCGCCTGCGAAGGTCGCCCCACGGAAGTCCACGTCGCCTGTGAAGTGCGCCCCACGGAAGTCCGCATTGCGTTCGAATTTGGTTCCGTAAAAGGCCGCGTCGCGTTCGAAAGTGGAATACGTGAGGTCCACGGCTTCGTGGAATGTGGCTCCATGGAGATCGAACGTGCAAGCGCACCACAGCTGGTCGTCATCCACCGTTTGCCGCACGATGGTTTTTTCGGTTTTGTCGTCTTTCCGTTCCTTGCGCAGTCGGTCGCGCATGACGGAGAGGATGGTGGATTCCACGGCCTCGTCCGATGCTCCAGATTTGACGAGATGGCCGGAAGCGTTCTTGACGGGCTGTCCCAACTCGTCAAGCGCGTAATTCGCGCGATCGGATCGCAGATAGCCGCACAGGATATCCACCACACGCTGCCGATACGAGTCCTTGTATCTGTCCGCGATGTCCGTCAGCGCGTAGACGCCCGCGATGCGCGTGGAGGCCTTGTCGGAACCCAATTGGTTGATGGCGTCCTGCACCTTCGTGTCGACGGTGCGGTCCTTCTCGCGTTTTTCCGCGCGTCCGGCCTGTTGCCGTTCCTGGTACTTGATCACCAGGTAGGCCACCGCGCCCACGCCGCCGACAAGGGTCAGGGCGATCTTGACGATGTTTTCCGCCTGCTTCTCGGGATCCAGTTTCAGCTGCCAGAACGGCACGCGTCCCAGCCACCACATGGCGAGAAGAAACGCGATGATGCCGAGAACAGCCCATATGGCAATCGCGGCGAACAGTGGGAGCCCGCCCATCCATTCCTTACACCATCGCCCTGCCGCCTTGCGCTTTTGCGACAGCTTCTTCCCCCATTGCGGCAACACCGTCGACAGCCACGGCCACACCACTTTTAATAAAAGCAGGAATCCTGACAATCGCAGCAGAAGAAACAAAACCCACTGCCACGATCCCAAACACCATTGCCACAGGATCGTTCCCCGTTGCCGCAGCATCGTTCCCCATTGCGGCAACACCGTCGACAGCCACGGCAACGACCCCACTACTAACAGCAGGAATCCCGGCAATAGCCGCCGGAGCCGCACCCATTGCGGTTTTTCCCGGGATGGTTGCGTTATGCCGTCCGACGGTTCTTCTGGCTCCTCCGCCATGCTTCCTCCTCTTGAACCTTCCCTCCGAATGATTCCATGGTATCCGGCAATCGGCCCGGAATCCGAAAACGCCCGTGGGCGCAAGCCGTGGCAACCGGTGCGGAACACAGGCGGCCCATTCCCCGGAGCCCGCGCAGCCGACCGGAACCCTTCGGGCCACGAATCCCTCTATATGCCGCCATGCGTCTGTCACGCGTCCCGGCAGGCGTCGCGCATGGCTCCGGAATGACGCTTCCCAATGTCCATTTAGAAGTGCAACACCCCTGTTGGTCCTGCAATTCCAGCAGTTCGTCGGCGAATGCCGACGCGGGTATGCTGGGACGTACCCAAGCAAGGCGGCGGATTATGGACAATGACGACTACACGGCCAAAATGACCGAGCTCATCCGGCTCATGCGCGCCATCGGCAACGACACCCAGCAGTGCGAGGTCAAGGAATGCGCCCATAAGATCAGCACCACCATCACCGACACCCTTTCGGCGTTCTCCAATGGCAACGGCGGCTATATCATTCTCGGCCTGAGCGAGAAGAACGGGTTCACCCCCGTGGATGGCTTCAACGCACGTTCCATGCAGGAAGCGCTCAGCCAGGCCTGCGAAAAGCTCACTCCCGTGGTGCGCCCGGTGATTGTGACGTGCCCGTTCGAGGGCGCCAATCTGGTATTCGCGGTGATCGACGAGATGCTTCCCCGCGAAAAGCCGTGCTATTTCACGGCCGCCGGCCCCTACAACGGCTCGTATATCCGAACCGGGGACGGCGATCGGCGCATGACCGCCTACGAGGTGGACCGACTGTTGGAGGAGCAACGCCAGCCTGAGCATGATATCGCAGTGGTCGAAGGCGCCACGGCCACGGATCTCTCCCCCGCCTTGGTGCAGGCGCTGCTCGTCAACGAGCGGGCACGACACGGGCACGTGTTCGAAGGGATGAGCGACGAAGAGATGCTGCTGAATCTGCGCGCAGTCGGCCGCCTCTGCTCCGATACAGCCAGCGGGAGCGAAACCGACGATGCCGTGATTCGCCCTACGCTGGCCGGCCTGCTGGCGCTTGGACGATACCCGCAGAAGTTCTACCCGCGTCTGACCATATCGGCCGCCATGTTCCCCGGCATATCACGCGATGAGGTGTTCTCCACCGGCCGTGAGCTGGTGCGCGCCGCGGTGTTCGTAGGGCCGATTCCCACCATGGTCTGCGATGCGGTCGAAACGCTGATGGACTGGAGTCGCAGCGCTTCGCCCGCCTTCGACCCGGCACGCCCGCCATATCCGCAGGCGGTGCTGCGCGAGGCGATCTCCAATGCCCTTATCCACCGTGATTATTCGCCCGATGCCGTGGGCACGCCCGTGCATGTCGACATGTTCGCCGACCGCATCGAAATCACCAATCCCGGCGGCTTGTTCGGCGCAGTGACCAAACGCACACTCAAGCAGCCGGCTTCCGGTTCCACACGCAACCCGTTCCTATTCTCGCTGCTGCGTTCCGTCCCCTACCCGAGCGATGGCATGGTGTTGCAGGACAACGGTACCGGGTATCGTCGCATCGAGGCCCTGCTGCGCAATGAGCAACGCCTGCCTGCGCGAATTGATAATTCAATCGACTCATTCCGCGTTACGATTCCGGCGCTCTCGTCGAATCCGCCGGGGTCATCAGACATGCCGGGCTCGTCGAGGCTGTCGGCTTAGCTCGTATTCAGCGAAAGGAGCCGACCATGCAACGCCCTATTACGACATCGATCCCGTTACTCAGCCAGCCGTCCGAGGAAGCGCACAACACCGAGGCCGATCTTGCCGTGGCACAGGATCTGAAGGATACGCTCGACGCGCACCGCAACGGCTGTGTGGGCATGGCCGCGAACATGATCGGCGAGCACAAACGCATCATCGCGTTTGTGGACGAGGAGCTGGGCGGTCGCATCACGCTCATGTTCAATCCGCGCATCACCGCGCAGGATGGCGCCTATGACACCGCCGAAGGATGCCTGTCACTTAACGGCGAGCGCCGCACGCTGCGCTATCAGCGTATCGAAGTGGATTACATGGATCGCCGCTGGCGCGAGCGGCATGCCACGTTCACTGGTTTCACCGCGCAGATCATCCAGCATGAGATCGACCACTGCGACGGCGTGATCATCTGAGGCACAACGTGCAGTGCCTCGGCAAGATGTACTGTGGCAAAGATCGTTTCCTGTAACTTAGGCAGTGGCCGAAGTGTCGATGCGCGTGAAATACTCAGTGTCCGACTCGTGATCGATACGGGCGCCGAGATGACGCTGCACCGCCAACGAGGCGGGATTGTTCTTATGCACAGACAGGTACGCCTCCGTGATGTCGAACTCGTCACGCGCCTTGATAAGCAATAGCCTTAATCCCTCGGTGGCATATCCGCGCCCACGCCATTCGGGAGCGATTCCGTATCCGATATGACCCACGCCTTCCATCAATGCATCGTTGAGCTCATGACGCAGGTTGACGATGCCGACATATTCGCCTTGATCGTTCACAAGGATGTATTTGGTGGCCGGCACCCAACCGGACTTGAGTCCGATGCCTGCGGCCTCGTTTTCAAGATCATGCACATATTCCCCGAAAGCGGCCTTGTCCATGCCGGACGCCGGATTCTCGAATCCGTTTTCATCCGCGGGGAACTTATCGAACAGTGCATAAGTCCGTTCCGGTTCCCCCCGACCACACCTCGATCAAACGCATGGCAGGAGCGTAGCGGCTTCTGCTGACAACGATTGTTTTACGATGAGTCCGTCATGCATTCAAAAAACCAAGGCCAAACTAACGCCGACGCTATTGGTCTGTAACGATGCAACGAACGTTCATCCGCCCGTCATTTCATTCCACAAAACCATTGTCCGGACGAAGAGTCTGAAAGACGAGATGCCTGAACCGCACAGGATATAAGCGCCCTTGGAATCAGCGCAGAGATTCGTATACGTCCGGATCCACCGGCTCAAGCCACTCGTTGTCGATTGGCTTGCCGCTGCCGTCAGGCATCATGAACGCCAGATGGCTGAATGATTCGCTCGGAGCCGCGCCATGCCAGTGTTTGGTATCCGGTGGAATGCGTACAGCCTGCCCGGCCTTCAGCTCCTTTGGCGCTTCATTTTCGAGTTGATAGTAACCACGGCCTCCAACGGCAATGAGAATTTGCGATCCGTGATGATGGATATGCCAGTGATTACGGCATCCTGGTTCGAAGGTCACATTGTGAATCGAGATCTCCGACGATCCGAGCACCGATGCTAGGTAGCTCTGCCCGTCGAAGTATTGCGCGAACCCGTCGTTGGGTTCTCCAAGTGGAAACGGGCTGGGATTGCTGATTGTCATAATATTCTCCTTTTTGTGATTGGTTCAACGACTCACGAATCAGATAGATTCCCGAACCGCATCCAGCATCCGCCGACAGCGGCGGAACGCCGCAGCAAATATCATGGACCTCGCATCGTGGCCGACGATTTCAATCGTAAATCTTGATTTTCCAAATGATTAGCGATTGAAGAGCCAGCCCATGATATCCGAATCGTTGGCAAAAAGATGACCGCCCCGACCATGCTGATTGCTAATGTCTTGCGAGCTGAAGTATGAGTCGGGTCTGACATCGAGTACAAGGATTCGATCAATCTGGGTGTCAGTCAGCCCTTGGTCACGGTACAGGGCATGCAATCGATCATACGTTTCTTGCGATGGTTGAGCCCCGTAATATTCGTCGTGTGCTCCGACCACCAGCCGAACCGGCGTGCGAGCCTTGGCAAGCACCTCGATATCGCCGTCGAATTGCGAAGCGCATTGCAGATAGGCCGAGAACAGCTCGGGACGCATGCCCATCACGCGGGACATCGTCTCACCACCACCGGAATATCCCTCGCCGTACACCTTATCTCGGTCGATGTTGTATGCGTCAAGCAGATATTCGGTCAATTCGATGGTCTGCTTGGCGCTCATGTCATCCCAATCGTCAAGCTGCGGCGCCGCAATGATCATGTTCCTGTTGTAGTCTTGCGCCACGAATCCGAATTCCTCTGTTCGCAAGTTGATTCCCACTCCTTGAAAATACAGTCCTTGATAGCCGGGAAGCGTGACGAACAGCGCATAGGGCTTCGTTCCGTCGTACGAATCGGGCACGTACAGGTTGAAATGGATATTGCCTTGCGTGGACGAGCGCAATACGTTGTCGAGCACGAATCCTCTGTATTCGCCGGTTCCTTCACTGAAGGTCCAGCCTGAGGACGCGCCATGGTCGCGCGTCGTGACTTCCCTACCGCTCCCAGATGCCGACAAACCTTTTTTCTCGGAAGCCATGGAGAAACCGGAAAGCACACTGACACCGCATATCATAAGCGCGAGCGCGCAGACGAAACCGGTGATCGCAATCAATATACGTTTCATGACGCTCCTTTGCTGTAGCAATCGCAATATCCACGCTGAAGAAAAAGACAAGGATGAGGGACGGCCTGTTACGCAACACGACATGCAGCGGAACAATCGCTTCAGCGATAGCCATCCCGCATCTTAGCTATTCGGCGGCGCCGTTCCTGGTCTGGCTCAGCCAATCGGTCACGTCCTTCTCGGAAACCGAACCCGAGAATCGATGCCCGGTGAGCCATGTGCCGGTACCGACCATCTTCTGGAGCGTGGATGCGCTGTCATCGATGCCGGAGCTGGTTGAAGTGCAGAAAGGAATGATCGTCTTGCCTGTGAAATCGTTGGACTTGACGAAGTCGTTCACCGGCCAGGCGGGCGCCATCCACCAAATCGGAAAGCCAAGGTATACGGTGTTGTAGGTATCCCAATCGGGCACCTTCGTATCGGCGAGCTTGACGTCCTGCAGGGATTCATTCTCGTGTTCTCTGATGACGCGGCTATCCGGATCGGTCCAATCAAGGTCATCATCGGTGTATGGCTGCTGCGGGGTGAGCTCGAACGTTGGAGCGTTAAGTCCCTTGGCGATGGCCTCGGCAGCTCTTTTGGTGTTGCCGGATGCCGAGAAATACACCACAACGGCCTTGCCATTCGACGCGGACGACGAGCTCGATGAAGATCCGCCCTTGGCCGACGAAGAGGAATTACTCGTCGAGGAGCCGCCGGCGCCACCGCCGCATGCGGCAAGACCCATCATGCCCAACCCGACGACGCATGCCAGCACTTTTTTGATCAATACGCTTGCACTACGCATCAGTTGTCATTCCTATTCCCTTACCGAATTCAATGCGTTTGCCAGCTTCTTGGCCTCCGCGGCATTGTGGGCCACGCCCTCGTAGGTCATGCCGTACATTCCGGCGAAACGCTCGACGGAATATACGCCGGCATCAAGCATCCACTGTTCCGGACCTGCACCTTGGAAGACTAGGAACAGTCTGCCGCCAAGTCGATCTACCTTGGGATTCATGTAGCAGCGTTCCATGAGGGTACGTACCGAGGCGCACAGGTTGTGCCAGTAAACGGGAGAACCGAGCACTACGACGTCGGCCTGTTTGATGCGTTCGATGACCTCATCGAACTGATCGCCGGGCAGCGTCTGTCCAAAGGCGTTGATGCGGTAATCAGTAAGATTCAGGGTTCCGTAATCATGGCCGGCAAGCAGCGTTGCAGCCAGATGCGCGGTGTTGCCGTTGCCATTCGGGCTGCCGTTGACGAAAAGAATGGTCATGATCGTATTCCTTTCCGGAAAAGGGGTATTCACAGGCTGCGATCACTCGCGGCCGGCACGATCCTTGACGTAGCCAACGAAGCGGTCGACCGCATCGGGGGTGTCGTGGCGGAAGAACATGCTGGTCTTGGTGTCAAGACCCGCGATGGTTGCCATCTCATCGTCAGAGAGCTGGAAATCGAAGATGTTCAGGTTTTCCTCCATGCGTTCCTTGTGCGTGGACTTGGGCAGGGCGATGATGTCGCGCTGGGTGAGCCAGCGCAGAATCACCTGCGCGACGGACTTGCCGTGCGCCTCGCCGATCTTGCCCAGAGTGGGATTGGAGAACATGTTCTGCATGCCCTCCCCGAACGGCGCCCATGCTTCCTGCGCCACTCCGCGCTTGACCATGTTCTCGTGGGCCTCAATCTGCTGGTTGATCGGATTGGTCTCGACCTGATTGACCATCGGGGCGATCTCGTTGAAAGCAACCATGTCGGCCAGACGGTCTGGATAGAAGTTGCTCACGCCGATTGCACGAATCACGCCGTCCCTGTAAAGCTTTTCGAGAGCACGCCATGCACCATAGGTATCGGAGAACGGCTGGTGCAGCAATATCAGGTCGAGATAGTCGGTACCAAGCTTTTTCAAGGACACATCGACGGACTTCAGCGTATTCTCATAGCCATAATTGCTAATCCAGATCTTGGTGGTGAGGAACAGTTCCTTGCGCTCGATGCCGGAATCCTTGATGCCTTGGCCGACTTCCGCCTCGTTGAAGTACGACTGTGCGGTGTCTATATGGCGGTACCCGGTCTCGATGGCCTCACGTACGCAGCGCGGAGCATCATCCTTGCTAATCCGGAAGACGCCGTAACCGATCTTCGGGATTTCGACGCCGTTGACGAGTTTCACATATTCCATGTTTTGCCTTCCGTGAATTCGTTGATATGAGATGTCGGCATATATGCCATCCATAGCCCCAAAGATAAAATCCGGTAGCTGCTACCGGTCAAATTGCGACACGCCGATACTATCTACCGGTAAGCACAACCGGAATCATGCCATGATGGACACGAGCAACAACAACGCGGCCAGGCCCAATTTCTCTCCAGCAACGCCACAGAACATCCCGCCGCGTAGCATCTACAAGGAGACCATATATGGCAATCACTGCGATATCACCCCATGCGAGCATGAAGACATATACGATGAAGCAGGCATGCGAATTGACCGGCATGAACTATGAAGCACTGAAGTTCTACTGCAATTCCGGACTCGTGCCGGGAGTTGAGCGAGACCAGAACAACCGCCGCATCTTCGACGAGCGGAGCATCGCATGGATCAACGGATTGACTTGCCTCAAGCAATGTGGCCTCGGAATCAAGGAGATGCAGCATTACACGCAACTCTGTCTTGAAGGCGAATCGTCAATACCGGAACGCAAGGAGATCCTCGCTATCAAACGGCGCGCGCTCGAGAAAAAACTGTCCGAAGTCCAAGACGCCATCGACTATATCGACCGTAAGCAGACCTTCTACGACGATGTGCTTGCCGGAAAAATCGATTATTATTCCAACCTCATCAACCCTGCAGACAACTGCGAATAGCCATCATCATGACACGTCGAGCCTGCGATTATGCCAGCAATGCCCACGGTCCCGTTCGCCGATTGGACGCGACACCTTGCACGGCGCATCCACGGCAACCACATTGGCGGTAATGTCACGCGCGATAACCAACCCGGTACCGATCATGCTACTGTCTCCGATGGTCACGTCAAGCAGGATGGTCAGATTCCTTAACGTATCAGCATCGGGAACCACATAGGACCATACGATGCCGGAAGATACGTCATACCACATCTAATTCCATAGTGCCAACAGGTGCGGGCCAGCGCGCAACCGAATCACGTCGCGCTTACGCGGACTCCTGACAAGGCAAAAAGGGACCGATTGACCAATATGCACTAAAAGCACCCCAAGCCCAACTCAATTAAGCATCACCGCACTGTTGCGGCATGACGATGGGATATGGGATAATCCACAAGGTGCTTTTGCGTGGACAGACACCAGGATGACACGGGAAAACAAACGGCGGATGACACAAAACGGGCCGTCCGGGACACCCCGTAGACGGTTGTGTCATTTTAATTTGTGTCATTACGGAGTCCAGGTCCCGCAAAACGTTGGAAAATCAACGTTTCCTAAGTAGTTAGGTATTATATGGCTGAGTTTATTTACCAGATGATCAAGGCTCGCAAGGCCTATGGCGACCGTGTGATTCTCGATGACGTGACCCTGAGCTTCCTGCCGGGCGCGAAGATCGGCGTCGTCGGCCCCAACGGCATGGGTAAGTCCACGCTGCTGAAGATCATGGCCGGACTCGACACCGTCTCCAACGGCGAGGCGTCCCTCACCCCAGGATTCACCGTCGGTATTCTGCAGCAGGAGCCGCCGCTGGACGACACCAAGACCGTGGGCGAGAACATCAAGATGGCCTTCGGTCCGATCGCCGACAAGGTCGCGCGCTTCAACCAGATCGGCGAGGAGATGGCCGATCCGAATGCCGACTTCGACGCTCTGATGGAAGAGATGGGCAAGCTGCAGACCGAGATCGACGCGGCGAACGGTTGGGATCTCGATTCCCAGCTCGATCAGGCCATGGACGCTCTGCAGTGCCCCGACCCGGACACCCCGGTCAACGTGTGCTCCGGTGGTGAACGCCGCCGTGTGGCATTGTGCAAGCTGCTGCTCGAAGCACCGGATCTGCTGCTGCTCGACGAGCCCACCAACCATCTCGATGCCGAGTCGATTCTGTGGCTGGAGCAGTTCCTGCACCAGTACAAGGGCGCCGTCATCGCCGTCACCCACGACCGTTACTTCATGGACAATGTGGCCGAATGGATCTGCGAGGTGGACCGCGGGCATCTGTACCCGTACAAGGGCAACTATTCCACCTACTTGGAGACCAAGGCCAAGCGTATGGAGATTCAGGGCGCCAAGGACGCCAAGCTCGCCAAGAGGCTCAAGAACGAGCTCGACTGGGTGCGTTCCTCGCCGAAGGCCCGTCAGGCCAAGAACAAGGCCCGCCTGGAGCGCTACGACCAGATGGAGCAGGAGGCACGCAACAACAAGAAGCTCGACTTCTCCGAGATTCAGATTCCTGCCGGCCCGCGCCTGGGCTCCACCGTTCTGGAGGCCGAGCACATTCACAAGGCGTTTGGCGACCGCGTGCTCATCGACGACCTGAGCTTCACCCTGCCGCGTAACGGCATCGTCGGCGTGATCGGCCCGAACGGTGTGGGTAAGTCCACGCTGTTCAAGACGATCGTCGGCCTGGAGCCGCTGACCTCCGGTTCGCTCAAGATCGGCGACACCGTCAAGATCAGCTACGTCGATCAGAACCGTGCCGGCCTTGACCCGAACAAGAACCTGTGGGAGGCCGTGTCCGACGGTCTTGACTTCATCGAAGTGGCCGGCGTCGAGGTACCGACCCGCGCGTATGTGGCCAGCTTCGGCTTCAAGGGCTCCGACCAGCAGAAGCTTGTGGGCGTGCTCTCCGGCGGCGAGCGCAACCGACTGAACCTTGCCCTGACCCTGAAGCAGGGCGGCAACCTGCTGCTGCTCGATGAGCCTACGAACGATCTTGATGTGGAGACCTTGGAATCGTTGGAGAACGCGCTGCTGCAGTTCCCCGGCTGCGCCGTGGTCATCTCCCACGACCGTTGGTTCCTCGACCGCGTCGCCACGCATATCCTCGCGTGGGAGGGCGATGATGAGAACCCGGCCAAGTGGTACTGGTTCGAGGGCAACTTCCAGGCTTACCAGGAGAACAAGGTCGCACGTCTGGGCGAGGATGCGGCACGCCCGCACCGCTTGCACAAGAAGCTTGTGCGCGGCTGATCGCCGGATTCGACGCATGCGATGGTCGGCGATGCCGCCGACCATACTCGGCTGTTAGCGAAATCGTTTGGCGGCTCTTCCCCCAGCGGAGGAGCCGCCAAACGGCTTATATGGACCATGCCGCCATCGACTCGCCGGGCACAGCCGCACTCCCCTGCACATCAAGCGTTCCACACCGTTTGCCCAGCCTATGTAGGAGCCTTGCGTCCACGGGCTTGGGCGCCCCACACCGTAACACCGTCACAACATAGCATGCCGGGACCGTGTAACACATGCGGTATAGAGTGACACCATCGAAACACAATCGAACCAACGTCGAATCGAGTGAACCATGCCCCAAGAAACCCTCACCCCTTTGGAACATATCGTGAAGGTTCTGGCTCTCGGCACCCCGTCCGAATACCGCGATCACACCTATATCAACGGCGAAAGCCTCTACTTCCCCACGGGCCGCGTATACGGCGGGCAGGTTATCGCGCAGTCACTGATGGCCGCCGCCAAAACCGTATCGCCTTCACGTCTGCCGCATTCCATCCACGGCTATTTCGTCGCTCCCGGCGATATCCGCCAGGATCTGCTGTTCGACGTGGAGAAGCTGCGCGACGGCCGCTCGTTCTCCGCGCGCAGAGTGAATGTCACGCAGGCCGATGGTTCCATTCTGACCGCAATCGCGAGTTTTCAGGAGGAGGGCCAGTCCGGTGTCGAATTCGCCGATCCCATGCCGCAGGACGTGCCGGATCCGGAAAGCCTGAGGAGCGCCAAGCAGTTGATGGAGCCGTATTCGGACAAGTCGCCGTTCGCCAAATTCTATGCTCAGCAGTCGCCGTTCGATATCCGTCACATTACGCCGACTGTGATGCTTAAGCCCGATAAGGCCTCCGCCGAAGCCGATTGCGGTAAGCAGATGGTCTGGATGCGCGGCGATGGCGAAGTGGACGTGCCGCAGGCCATGCATCGTGCGCTGCTCGCCTTGGGGTGCGATCAGGTGATGATGGAGCCGGTGTTGCGCCGCGCGGGGTTGAGCATTGCTACGCCGGGCATCTCGTATGCGTCGATCGACCATTCGATGTGGTGGTATCGCGACGTGGACATCAACCAGTGGCACTTGTATGTGCAAGATACGCCGACGGCGGCGCATGGCCGTGGCCTATGCGAGGCGAAGGTCTATTCGCAGGATGGCGAGTTGGTTGCGGTGATCACCCAGGAGGCCATGCTGCGCGTGCCGCAGCGCTGACCGGCTGATTGCCGGGTTCTGATACACCTGGCCCTATATCAATGTTGGGGGTATCCGTCGATTACGGCGGATACCCCCAACATTGTCATATGGGTCTGCGCATCACAGAACGCGGAACATGGCGTGAACGGCTTGAGCGAAGCGAGTCAGCGCACGGTTTTGGCGGCGGCACCGGCCAGAGTGCCTTGCCGCTGCTGGCCTTTCACCTTGGGATTCTCCGGCCCTTCGGTGGGAGGCAGCTGGCACAGCCACTCCCCCACGAACCCGATCACCATATCCGCCAGGCATACCGCCGCGCTCACCGCACATTCCAGCACGGCTTGCTCATAGAACGAGCCTTCGATATGGGCGAGCGTGGGGATGATCTGCCCGCCATACCACCCGGCGAGCGCCGCACCGGCCAGGACCATCGACTTGCAGAGCACCAGCGTATTGAACGCCACCGCTGGGTTTACAAAGGTTTTCGGACGCTTCTTTGGGTCTGTGGCGGCGTATTTGTGCACGTTGAGCGCCAGTACCAGCGCCACCACGCCAATCGCGCCCAGCACTACGGGCACGAACCAAGGAGTGCCGATCAACGTTGTGCCGGAACTCTCGCCGAGTACCGCCGCACCTGCGCCGACACCCAAACCAAGCACCAGCGCGATTGCGGCATGCCACCACGGTGTCCTACGCGCATTCATTACCGTGCTCCTTCCTGTATTTCCTGCCGTCGCTCATTGATTCGCGCCTGTACCGAGAATCCACGCGTCGGTGAGCATACCCACTCGCCCGGCATCCTGCGCCATGGCCAGCAGGAACGGCACCGGCTCGCCACCCAATGTAGCGTTGGGGTCCATATCCATCCAGGGGGCAAGTACCACAGCACGTTTGCCGGCCGAAGGCCAGGGCACACGGCAATCCGGTTCATTGATGGCGACGCCTCGCATGTCGACCAGATCGAGATCGACGGCCTTGCCATGCACGGATTCGATGACGCCCAGCGCCTTGATCAGCTCACGAGGACCGAGTTTGGTACGAATCTGTATGACGGCGCTCATGGAGTCCGGCCCGTCAAAGTTGCCGACATGGTAGAGCGGCGAAATACCTTCGACCTGGTTACCAGGAATGCCGTCTATGGCGACGATGGCCTCGCGGAACAGATTCTCCGCATCGGTGTCGGTGGATTCCATCGAAATGACCGCCGGTCTGGTCTGCAGATCGTCTGCCGCGTCCGATGCGTTTGCGATGCCAGTTTGCGTTTCCGCGGCACGTTGTGAACCTGCGGCTTCATGGGATACCGCGGCTTCGCCAGCCGATGTCGAGGCGGTCACCGGTTGTGCAGACTGCCTATGCTGCGCTTGCAGCTCGCCGCTGAGCCAATCGGAGGCTATGCGCTCGACTGGCGGTTCATCCGCTTCGCCGAGCAGTCCGTCCGCGAGTTCGCCTACCGGCCCGCCATGCATGCCAGGCAGATCGGCATTCGGGTTGAGCGCTGCCCATGGCACCAGTACGAAGGCCCGTTGCCAGGCACGTGGGTGGGGCAGGGTGAGCTCGCTGTCTTCCGATTCGACGCCGTCGTAGTCGATGATGTCAAGGTCAAGCGTACGACTGGACCAATGCGTTTCCCGGGTGCGCCCATGGTCACGTTCGATTCCCTGCAATCCGTTCAGTAGTTCATGTGCCGTCAATGTGGTGGTGATCTCCACCACGGCATTGAGAAAGTCCGGAGTGCCGTCCGCCATACCCCATGCGGCGGTGCGGTACAGCGGCGAGACACCGGTGACTTGCGTGCCGTCCAAAGCATCAATGCGACGCACTGCATCACGCAGTATGCCAGCCGTGTCCCCCTGATTGCCGCCGATGGCGATGACGGCATGATGGGGACGTTCCTGCCTGCCGCTTTGCCGCGCATGCGATTCGGTTTCCGCCTCGCCTGCCGGATTCCGCCGCATACGGGTGATGCTGACGGCTACGTCGTCGAACGGCACGGTGATGGGCGCATGCGGCTTATGCACGGTCACGTCCACTTGGCACACCGGTGGCATGGTCAGCAGCCGATCGGCGATGCGTTGTGCAAGATGCTCGATAAGATCGGCATGCTCACCTTCGATCACGGCGACAATCTCTTTCGCGGCGCGACCGTAATCGACAGTATCGTTCAGATCGTCGCTTGCCCCTGCCGCCGTAAGATCCATGTACAACGTAGCGTCCACAACAAACGGCTGGGCGCGTTCATGTTCGAATTCCAGCACGCCATGCGTGCCGTTGGCATGTACGCCGGTAAGAACGATTCGATCCATACTGATCCTTTCTCTGCGTCGCAGCGCGTGCTGCGGCCGGCACTGCGATGACACGGTGCACTATTTCTGCAGGATTCACCGTTGCGCGTAGGCGCGCCAGGCATCGCCCACCGCAACTGCGGCACGGGAACGCGCCACGTCATGCACGCGCACCGCCCATACGCCGTGCTCGGCGCACAGGGCGGAGATCGCCGCCGTGGCGTTGTCGCGATCCTCCATGCTCGCCTGAGGCAAGCCGGCTTCGGAAAGCAACGCCGATATGAAGCGTTTGCGCGACTGCCCGATAAGCACCGGGTAGCCGGTTTCGGCAAAGGACTCAAGACCTGCCAGCAGGGGAAGATTATGCTCCACACCCGGCTTGGAGAATCCCAGACCGGGATCGATAATGATGCGTTCCGGGCTGACGCCGGCGGCGATCACCGCGTCCACCTGCCGCATGAGCTCGTCTTTCACGTCGGCGAGTACGCCATGCTCGTAATGCGATGTGTCGGCGTCCGGCGTGGACCCGTTCGATCCGGCCAGCCATCCGCGCCAATGCTGCACGATGTACAGGCAGTCGTGATCGGCCACGACCCGCGGTAGATCCTTGTCCAGCGTTCCACCGGATACGTCGTTGATGATCTGTGCGCCGTGTTCCAACGCGCCGGCGGCCACGCTTGCACGCGTGGTGTCGATGGACAGCACCGCGCCTTCGGGGATCAACGCCTCGACAGTACCACTGATCCGGGCCAGTTCATCCTCTTCGGATACACGTTTGGCACCCGGCCTGGTGGATTCCGCACCGATGTCGATGATGTCCGCACCGGCGGCCATCATGGCGCGCCCATGTTCCACGGCCTTATCCGGCTGAAGCCACAGGCCCCCGTCCGAGAACGAGTCCTCGGTGATGTTCAGCACGCCCATAACCTGTGTGCGGCCGGCATTGCGGATCGTTTCCAGATCGGTCATCGTATCCTTCCCGTCGCTAGAAGTGCATGTAGAAAACGCCTATCGGCTGCAAATACGTCGGCCCCGCCTCGGCATTATCTGTGTGTGCCGGCGGCGGGGCCTCCAAGTGGTGCTAGTGGTTCAGAATGAGGCTCATCGCCTCGGCCCGGGTGGCGGGATTGCGTAGCAGTCCCCTCACCGCGGAGGTCACCGTGCGCGCCTCGGATTTCTTGATGCCCCGCATCGACATGCACAGGTGTTCGCATTCGGTGACCACGATCACGCCGCGGGCTCCCGCATAATCCACCAAAGCATCGGCGATCTGTTGGGTCAGACGTTCCTGCACCTGCGGTCGGCGGGCATACACCTCGACCAGACGCGCCAGTTTGCTCAATCCCATTACGCCGTTCTTCGCGGGGATATAGCCCACATGCGCCACACCATGGAACGGCAGCAAATGGTGTTCGCACACCGAATACAGCTCGATGTCTTTGACGAGCACCAGCTCATCGGTGTCCACGTCGAAATGCTTCTCCAGCACGTCGGCCGGTGAGGCGTCGAGACCGGAGAAGAGCTCGCGGCATGCACGCGCAATGCGATCCGGTGTCTCCAGCAGCCCTTCACGTTCCGGGTCTTCGCCTATGGATTGCAGGAACAGGCGCACGGCCTGACGCACGCCTTCCTCGTCATATGGTCTGCGGGCGGCACTTATGCCCTGCACCTGTTCTGCCATGCGTTTACCGCTCCTCTGCCTTCATGCCGACGGATCGCTTGAGCGATTCGGGGATCTCCACCGGGGGCTTGTCCGAATCGGGGCGATGCTCGTTGGACAGCCACACCTCACGCTTCGGGGCCTTTTTGATCGGAGCGAAGATTTCAGCCAGCTCCTTCTCGTTCAGGGTCTCCTTGACCAGCAGCTGACGAACCAGTTCGTCAAGGATGTCGCGGTTCTCGTTGATGATCGTCCACGCCTCGGTATGAGCGGTCTCCACGAGCTTGTGCACTTCCTCATCGATGGTTTCGGCGGTGCGCTCGGAGTACTTGTGCGGCGCAAGCCCGCCCATATCGCTCTGATCGTCGTCCTCGGTCCATTTGATCGCGCCCAGACGGTCGGAGAAACCGTATTCGCCGACCATGGTGCGGGCGATGTTCGTGGCCTTTTCGATGTCGTTGGAGGCGCCGGTGGTCGGATCGTGGAACACGATCTCTTCGGCGGTACGGCCGCCCATGGCGTAGGCCATCTGGTCGAGCAGCTGATTGCGCGACTGGGAGTAGCGGTCGGAAGTCGGCATGACGGCGGTGTAGCCGAGTGCGCGGCCTCGCGGCAGAATCGTCACCTTGGTCACAGGGTCGGTGTCGTTGAGTGCCGCGGCGACCAGGGCGTGGCCGCCCTCATGGTATGCGGTGTTGCGCAGTTCCTCCAACGCCATGCCCCTCGACTGCTTCTTCGGTCCGGCCTGCACACGGTCGATGGCCTCGTCGATGGCTCTGTTGTCGATCAGCTGGGCTCCTGCACGGGCGCACAGCAATGCGGCCTCGTTAAGCACATTGGCCAAGTCGGCGCCGGTGAATCCCGGAGTACGCACGGCCACCATGTGCAGATCGACGTCCGGTACGAACGGTTTGCCCTTGGCATGCACCTTCAGAATCGCCTCACGGCCTTCCAGGTCGGGGGCGGCAACGCCTACCTGACGGTCGAATCGACCGGGGCGCAGCAGTGCCGGGTCAAGCACGTCGGGGCGGTTGGTCGCGGCGATGATGATGAGGTTGGTGTCGTTATTGAAGCCGTCCATTTCGACCAGCAGCTGGTTCAACGTCTGTTCACGCTCGTCATGGCCGCCGCCCATACCGGAACCGCGCTTGCGTCCAACGGCATCGATCTCGTCGATGAAGATGATGGCCGGGGCGTTCTTCTTCGCCTCGTCGAACAGATCGCGCACACGGGATGCGCCGAGACCGACGAACATCTCGACGAAGTCGGAACCAGCCATCGAATAGAACGGCACACCCGCCTCGCCGGCGATCGCTCGCGCCAGCAGCGTCTTACCGGTTCCCGGAGGGCCATACAGCAGCACGCCTCGCGGAATACGGGCACCCAGCGCCTTGTATTTGGAGGGATCCTTCAGAAAGTCCTTGATCTCCTCGACTTCGGCCAGAGCCTCGTCCTCGCCGGCCACGTCGGAGAACCTGGTGCTCGGGGTCTGACCTTCCAGCAGCTTGCCGTTGTTCTTCTTGCCGCCCATGCCGAGCATGTTGCCGGCGCCCATGCGGCTCATCAGGAACCATGCGAAGGCGAAGAAGATGATGAACGGCAGAATCGACTGGATCAGGTAGGTCATCATGCTGCTGGACTCGATGTCGGCGCTCCACCCCTTGGATGGATCCGCTTTCTCCACGGCCTTGACGATATCCTGACCTTGCGCGAACGTGTAGTAGAACTGCACGCTCTTGCCGTAGTTGTGCATCTTGCCGGTGTTCGCATCGCGCTTGGTGAAGTCGCTCTTCAGCTGCAGCGTGACCTTCTGCTTGTTGTCCACGATCTTGGCGTAGTTCACCTGACCGTCGTCCAGCAGTTCCAAACCGTCCTTGGTGTCGATGGTCTGCGTGCCCATGCCGGCGAACATCTGGAACATGGTGATGACGAGGATGACGATTACCGCGCCCCACAGCCACGGGGACTGCCAGAACGGCTTATTGCCGCCATTGGCCTGATTCGGCTTGCCGCTCCCGCCGTCCTTGTTCCCGTTCTGGCGGAACGGGTTGTTGAAGGGATTACCGTTGTTGTTCGGCTGCCCCGGTCCCTGAGGAACGCTCATGCTTGCTCTCCTTGATACACTTTGGGCTTCAGCACCGCGATGGAGTCGAGATTGCGGTATCGCTCGTCGTAGTCGAGTCCGAATCCGACGACGAACTCGTCGGGGATCTCCTTGCCCGGGTACTTGATGTCCACGTCGACCTCGCGACGTGCCGGCTTTTCCAGCAGCGCAAAGATCTCGACGGACGCGGCGCCGCGTCTCTTCAGCTCCTCGACCAGCCATGCCAGGGTGCGCCCCGAATCCACAATATCCTCAACAATGAGAATGTGCCGACCGCGAACATCGGTCGACAGATCCTGACGAACGGTGATGGTGCCGGTCGAAGTTGTTCCCGAACCGTAGCTCGACAGACTCATGAAGTCGAGCTGGCATGGAATGGACAATTCCTGGGAGAAGGCCGCCAGAGTATTGATCGCGCCTTTCAGCACTGCCACAAGCAGCGGATTCTTGCCCTGGTAATCCTTGCTCACCTGCGCCGCGGCCTTGGCGATAATGGTATGGATTTCCTCTGAGCTAATCAGCTCGTAGTCGATATCTTCTTGTACATCAGCGATTCGCATGGGCACTATATTGTCACAGGCGAATGACGTGTTCCTAGCCATTACCTGAATGATCGCTGGGAAAGCTCCCGGTGCGTTCAGAGCTTGGCAAGCCCCGCCATGAAGTCGTCGATGGCGTTGTTGGCGGCCAGTTCGTCAGACGAATCATTGACGATTACGGCGAATAGCAGCACACCGCCATGCTCACGGGAGACATTGCCGACCAAGGCGCGAACACCACCAAGACTGCCCGTCTTGACCCTTGCCAGTCCCTTGATGTCGTCGTTGGCCGCCCTATTACGCGCCGTACCGGTCAGCCCGGGCACGGAAAGCCCTTCGATCTCGGCGGCACCGCCATCGTCAAGCCCGACCAGCGAGCGCTGCACTGCCAGCAGGGTGGGTATGCGCAGCCGGGTTCCCGCGGCAAGACCCGAACAGCTGGTCAGGTGGAGCCCATCCGTAGGAATATCGTTTGCGCGCAGCACCTGCACGACCGCCTGGATATCGGCATCCATGGAATTGCCCAGGCCAAGCTTCAACGCGGTAAGCCGCGCGAACAGCTCGGCGAGTGTGTTATCGGAATGGCGCAGCATGAACGCCATCACCTCGTTCAACGGCGCCGAACTGACCTTGGCGATACGTGCCGAGGCCTCGGTGCCGCTGGTGTCCGACGAATCGATAACGGTGATGCCTTGCCGGGTCAGCAGGCTTCTGAACGTCTGCGCGGCATCGCTTGCCGTGGTGCGGGACAGCGTGGGGTAGTCGGTGAACGCGTCAGGGTCGGCGGTCAGGCCGTAGCGCATACGACCTCCGTCGACGGCCATACTCGACAGCGGCGTATACATCGCGTTGCCGTCATTATTCTGTTCCAACGCCGTGGAAGTGTTGTCATCGCCGAACAGCGAATCGTCCACGGCAAGCGCCACCTGGTCGATGCCGCGCTGCCGAAGCGATTGGACCGTATGCTGCGCGAGCGTGGCGAGGCCGGCACGCCCGTTGATATGGGAGGGATCGTTCTGCCCTTCCCCCAGCAGCATGTCGCCATGGCCTTGCAGCACGATGGTCGGCGAGGTATCCGCATGGGTCAGGTAGACCTCGGTATCCAGCGTGCCGCTCATTTCCAGCGTATGGACGGCTGCGAAGGCGGTCAGCGTTTTGGTGGTGGAAGCCGGCTCGCGCTCGGTATCGAGGTTCCGTTCGGCGGCTATGGTGCCATCCGCCGCAGCAATGGCCACAGAGAAATTCCCCGCGCCTTCGGACTCGCCCAACGCGGTGATAAGCTTCTCGGCCTTCTTCTCGTCGATGGGCACATCGCGATCGGCCTTGCCCGCCACGGCACCGGCCGCAAGAGGCGTGGGGATTGCGCTGTAGGTACGTGTCGGCGCCGACTGCGCTGTCAATAATCCGGGAGCCATGTCGTAGACGTCCGCAATGGTATACCCCACGCAAACGGCAAGCGTCACCACCACGCTTACCGTGACCACGGCGATCCGATGATTCGGTCGGACTGCAGCTCTACGCACCGCGCTTCACCTCTGGATTCCTTGAAAGACCTCGATTACTGCTGCAGGGAGGCGAAGTCATCGAGCGTTGCGAGAATCTTCGGCATCCGAGCATCCAACAGCTTACCGCCTAGCCAAGAACCATCCAGCAGCACGACCAGACCGTTGACGAGTGCGACGGCTATCACGGCTCCCATCGTTAACGGCGTGATAATGCGCAACAGGAAGAACAGCATCAGCACCGACGGCAACACGGTCGCCAAAAAGACGACGACCTGGGTAGGAGGGAACACAAGCCGCAGAATGCCTCTTCCTAGCACCGGACTTCGCCGATGCGCCGCCCGAAGACGACCGCGCCATGCGCAGATGCCAGGTACAGATCCGATAGCAGACAACCCATGTCGCCAGCAATATGATCACCCTTGCCGCAGCGGCAAGCCATGCGCCATAGATCACGTCAAACGGAATCTGGAACGATGCCGCAAACGGCATCCATGCCACCGCATTGCGAACCACGGCAGAAGTGTCGCTCATAGTCGCCCTGGTAGAAGCCTTGGTACATATACCCAAATGCTACGTGCGGCGAAGCGCAGCACAGTTCAGCCCTTATGCTCGATGGGCTTCCACTGCACCTTGGAGAAGATGGCCTGGAAGGAGATCGGCACATAGCTGAGCATGTAGATCGGGAAACTGAGCACATAGGCGAACAGCTCCTTGTTCGTAGCGCCGATCTGCCCGCGTTCCGCGATGATCGTCAGACCTGCGAGCGCCATCATACCGAGCACGGCCAACACAATGCCACTGCTCCACCCGGTGACGGCCCCCAGCTGGCTTTGCCAGGTAACGAATCCGCAGGCGGCGAAGATAACACCCAACACCGCACGAATCACGCCGAGCATCGTGAACGGGCAAAGCAGCAGCGTGAAATCGACCGCCGAAAAATCCCGTTCCTTGATGGCACGCCGAATCAGCTGCGGCCCGTAATAGCGGAACACCTGCAGGAATCCCCTGCTCCAGCGCAGACGCTGACGCCAGCTTTGCGCGAAGGTAATGGGCTGCTCGTCATACAGGATGGCGCTGCCGCAATATCCGACGCGATCGCCGTGCAGCACCGAATCCATGGTGAATTCGAGATCCTCGGTAAGTAGGTGGAATTTCCAGCCCTTATTGCGTTTCATGATCTCCTTGGAGAACATGAACCCGGTGCCGCCCACATGGCAGCTGGAGCCGAACAGCATACGGGAGTTGTTGAGGAATCTCGATTCGCGGATGAACCACAGCGCGGAACCGGACGAAACCCAGTTGTCGGCCAGATTGACCGAGTTGCGGTAGCTGGTCAGAATCTTGAATCCCGACTGGAACGCCTTGTTCATCTCCTCGAAGTAATGGCGGTCGAGCTTATTGTCGGCGTCGAACACGAAATAGGCGTCATAGGTGTCGGACAGGCCGGCATCGATCATATAGTCAAGCAGATAGGTCAACGCATACCCCTTGCCGATCTGCTGCATATTATGCCGTTCGACCACATGGCAGCCCATATCGCGTACGACCCTGGCGGTACCGTCGGTGCAGTTGTCCGCCACCACCCAGATGTCGATGAGCCCCGATGGATAGGTCTGCTCATGCAGGCAGGTGATGAGGTTGCCGATCACATGCTCCTCGTTACGCGCCGAGATAAGCACGGCATACCGCTTGTCCATCGCGGCTTCGGGAAAAGTGACGGGCTTGGCGAACAACGACGCCACAATGCATACGCCCTGGTAGACCATGCCGATCGCGCCCACGATGAACAGCAGCGTATCAAGTACGGTGAGCAGAACCATCAGCGCCACCCCTTTCGCGGATTGGACGATACGTCGGTCGAAGGCGAATCCTCCTGCGGCCTATCATGCGGCGCGGCGTCGGCGCCCTCGCCGCCGGCAGACGTCTTACCGTCTTCGTCGCCGTGTTCCTCCGTTCCCTTCAGCATCGGCCTGCCTGAATGATCGTGCATGACGGCATCCTTCAGCACGCCCTTGGGAATCGCCACCGTGGCGGAATCGTCCTCCAATCCCTCACGCAATTCCTCGTCGGACATGGAGTAGAAGATCTCCTGCATCTGGCGAAGCTCGTCATCCACATGCACACGGTTCGCGGTGCTGGAGACGGCGCGAGGAATGGCATGGTTGATGGGCTGGATCACATGCTCGTTGAACGCTTCGCCGGCCTCGACCACCTTGGACTTCTTCTTGGGCGCGGGGTCGCTCATCAACGGCGAATCGACCAGATCGTATCGACGTGTTCCGGCGTGCACGATCACCTGGATGGATGCGGCGATGGGCAATGCAAGGAACGCGCCGACCGCACCGAACAGCGAGCCGAAGAACAACACCGAAATGAACGCCACCGCCTCGTTGATATCCATGGTGCGCTGCGAGATCTTCGGCAGGAAGATGAAGTTCTCGATCTGCTGGTACACGGTGATGAACACGATGACCGCAATACCGACGCCCAGACCGTTGTTCGCACACGCGAACAGCACCGGAGCCGCGCCGCCCACGAACGTACCGATCATGGGAATGAACTGCGAGACGATGCCGCTGAACAATGCCAACGGCAGCCAGTACGGCACCTTCATGATCACCAGGAACGCACCGGTACAGGCGGCGTTGAGCACGGCGAGAACCGTGCGGGAGAACAGGAAGGACGAGATCTGATCCTGCGCTACCGTCCAGACGGTAAGGATGCGACGCTGCGCGGACGGGGCAAACCACTGGCATACGGAACGGCGCAGCTTCGGGCCGGCAGCGGAAATATAGAAGGTGACCATGATCACCGTAGTAACGTCGATGAATGCGGCGGATACGCCGGAAACGGTGTGCAGCGCCTGACCGGCGAAGTCGGAAACCCACGAGGACTGGATGTTCTTCAGGATCTCGGGGCCAAGATTGTCGATTTCCGGCAGCACGAACGAGAACCGCTGCATGATGAACTGCCTCGTCTGCTCGTACATATCCGGCAGACCGGAGAACAAGGCGATCACCTGCTGAATGAACATGTTGCCGAACAGCAGCAGCAGCACGCATGCGGCGACGATCACCACGGTGAACGACAGCAGCGCCGCCACGCCACGCTTCCAGCCATGACTCACCAGGGCCTTCACCATCGGTTCGATGGCGAGCGCAAGGAACAGCGCGATAAGGATGTCGTAGATCAGGTAGGCGACCGACCCCCAGGATCGCCAGCAGTAGGAAAACAGCACTATGGCCATGGCGATGTACAGCAAAGCCCTGCCGAACCATTCCGGAGGCCTGCGTTCGTCGCCTTTTGCGGGGAACAGCGTTCCCAGATCCCAGCGCAGCCCTTCACGGCCACCTGCAGTATTCTCATCGCTTGTATGCGCGTGTTCATCCATGGCAACCCATTGTAGCGATGAGGGCTGTACGGCCATTTGTTCGACGAACAGTGTACGCCCGACTATTTATTCTGGGGAGTATGCTGAATGTTTCGATTATCATCCCAGCGTGGAATGAAGAGGAGCGCATTGCGGATTGCCTGACCAACACCATCCGCCAAACCGTTACACCACATGAGATTCTGGTGGTTGACAATCGCAGTACCGATAATACCTGCACAATTGTTGAGGAGTTCATGGCGCATCATCCCGAAGCGCCGATTCGACTGCTGCACCAAGACGAGGAACAAGGGCTGATCCCCACCAGAAACTATGGGCTCGACGCCGCCACCGGAGACGTACTTGGGCGTATCGACGCGGATTGCATGCTCAAGCCCGATTGGGTGGAGGTCGTATCGGGCATCTTCACCGAGGACGACGAGGCGATGGGCGCCACCGGCCCGGTAAGCTATTACGACATGCCCGCAAGGAAAATCGCGTTGCGCGGCGACGACCATGTGCGCCGGCACTCCTACCGCGCCGACAACGGCCAGGTGCTGCTGTTCGGCTCGAATATGGCCCTACGTGCCACCGCGTGGAAGCAGATCAGGGGCGAGGTGTGCCGGGACAAGTCCGACGTGATGCATGAGGACGTGGACGTGTCGCTGCATCTGCTGGGCCGTGGACTGAAAACCGTGTATTCCAAACGCATGGTATGCGGCATCTCCGCACGCCGCATGTACACGTCGCCGGCTTCGTTCCATGCCTACATGAGACGCTTCCGCAACACCTTCGAAACGCATCCGGAGCATTGGCGCACCCACAAGTCGGAGCACACGCTGTACATCATGTACCCGTGGCTGCACGTCCTTTACCCCATGTACCAGAAGCTGCTGGAAGTGCGCGATATCAATCCGGCCGAACGCATGTGGTTCAACATGCAGTCCGAGCTTGAGGAGAAAGACGACCTGCAGGACATGTAGTCGTGCCGATACGCCAATATGATAGGGCCGGGGCCGATGGACATAGTTCCATCGGCCCCGAACTTATCAATATGAATGGTTCGCGTTGGACGCCTTCGACGGCCTTATACACCGACTTATGCGCGGCGCGCGGCAACGGCATCGGCCAGCGTGTGCAGCAGCTGTTCCGTACGCTCCCACGGAATACACGAATCGGTGACCGACTGGCCGTACACCAGCTGGTCGAGCGGAGCCGGCTTCTGATGCCCTGCCACCAGGAAGCTTTCCATCATCACGCCGAGAATGCCCTGTTCGCCCTGAGCCAAACGAGCCGCGATCTCCTCGACCACTTCGGCCTCACGCACTTCATCCTTGCCACAGTTGCCATGCGCGGCATCGATCACCAGACCATGCTCGCTCGGACCGGTCGCCTTCGAATTATGCAACGCATCCAATGCCGCCTTGACCGACTCGGCATCGTAATTCGGACCGCTCGACGAGCCACGCAACACCAGGTGACAATCCGGATTGCCCTTGGTCTCGGCGGAAATCACACGCCCATCCAAATTGATGGACAGGAAATGATGCTCGAACGCGGCAGCATAACAGGAATCAGCCGCGGCCTTGATGGAACCGTCCGTGGAATTCTTGAACCCGACCGGCATCGACAGGCCACTGGCCAACTCGCGGTGCACCTGGCTTTCGGTATTGCGCGCACCAATGGCGCCCCAGCTGATCGCATCGCAGATATACTGCGGGGTGATCGGGTCAAGCCATTCGGTAGCGATCGGCAAACCCAACGACAGCACATCGGTAAGCACCTTGCGTGCCTCCCACATGCCCTTACGAATATTGAACTGGCCATCGAGATCCGGATCGTTGATCAGACCCTTCCAACCGATAGTGGTACGAGGCTTCTCGAAATACACGCGCATAACAATCAGCAAGCGATCGTTCAACTCGCGTTGCACCGCGGCAAGCTTCTCGGCATACTCATGCGCGGCCTTGGGATCATGAATGGAACACGGGCCCACAATGACCAGCAGACGGTCATCGCGCCCGCGCAACACATCACGGATCTCCTGACGCGACGTGCGCACCAGCTCGCCCATCTCCTCGGTGAGCGGCAACTCGCGCAGAAACGCGCGCGGAGCCGGAATCGGATCAAGCTGACGAATATTGACATCCACCGTCTCGGGAAAGACGGCCTGCTCCCCCAAACGACGCTTATCTTCGGAACTGTCCGGACCACGTAACGCTGCCATGCCGACTCTCCTTCCTCTCATACCTTTCGGCGATTGCGATGTTGACAATATAGGTGGCAGTGCCTGCACACCGAATTCACCACAATAGTTCATCGGCCATGCAACATGCGGCATCCGACCGTCTGCCGAAACACCGGAACCGAAAAACAAACGACCCGCCTGCACAGCAGACGGGTCGCAAACAGCCTTCGGGACGTCGCTTATGCAAGCGCGTGCCCGGCATTCCCATAGAAATACGGCATCGCAGGCCTGCAGCATATCCCACCCTCGCCCGGCTACCGCCAGGCTCGGGCGCGCTCGCGCGACGCCCCACCGGGGCGTCGCTTATGCAAGCGCGCGTGCCTGACATCCCTGACAATGCATTTCCCTCAGACGTGCGGCTTATCCCACCCTCGCCCGGCTACCGCCGGACTCGGGCGCGCTCGCGCGACGCCCCACCGGGGCATCGCTTATGCAAGCGCGCCCATCGGATCCCATGCGGGCAGGGAAATGGCGGGCTCTTCAAGAGCGGCCTGGTATTCGGCGGGCAGCAGAGCCTTCGGTACAGCCACCTCGTACACGTACTCGGTGAACCAGTCATCGCTCATCGTGAAATAGCCCTTGTCCGCGATCTTCGTGCCCCAGGAGTTCTCCACACGCCACCGACGAGTGGAACCGTCCTCGGCAACATCCACGCCGGCGAACGCCATGGCATGGTTCATAGCGGAATCGGCGAAGCGCACACGCTCCTCCTTATCCAAGCTGAAATCGAAGTCGTACAGTTTGCCGTATTCGAACAGATCCGTGGCCCATGCGCCGTTCTCGCGGTCCATGAACGGATGGCAGTCGGCGCCGAACCATACCGGAATGCCTTCCTCGACCAGGATCTTCTTCACGCAGTCCTTCATGAGTTGGTTCGGCACATTCAGGTATTCGGTGGCGTCGCCACCGGCGACATTGCCCAGATGCTCGATGGCGATCTTCCTGCCCTTCGGATGCTCGGCACGCGGATCGTCCACCAGGCACACGTAGCTTTCCAGATCGGCGGAACCGACATACTTCTTCCAGAACTCCTGCGGTGTGATCTCGCCATCGCGATGGAACACGCCGTCCTTGTCGGTCCACTCCCAATCGAAGGAGACCGGCGGCTCGCCCAGATGAATGGTGAGAATACGGTGACCTGCCGCAGTGGCCTCGGCGATGATCTGATCGATGTCGGCGCCCTTGGCGTACATGCGGGCCACTGCGGTGTGCAGCATGTGGCGCAGCTGCGTGTTCATCTCGCCGGTGTTCTTGGACGATTCGGTTTCCGGGAACAGATCCTTGGGCACGGCGCCGTACTTCTTGTACACGTTCATGGCCATGGTCCACTGGCCGCCGTCACCCATCACATCCTGCAGCAGATGCTGCATCAGTCGGGAATCGGCGGGCTCGCCGGCTGCGATCAGCGCGGCGACATCCTTCAGGAAGTAGTTGACACGTTCCAGCTTGTCGTAGTACATGGCATAGTTCTGAGAGAACTCGAATTCCTTAAGCCCAAGATTCTTCTTGGCCACGAAACGTGCGACATTCAGGGAGCTGAACAGCCAGCAGCGGCCGGAACGATCCTGATGGGTGGCATCGCCATTGTCGATAACCGTTGAGAATCTACGCTGCAGCAGACGCGCCCTGTCATAGTTACGAGCCACCTTGGCCACTCCAGCCGCGGTGACGGCGTTCATCGCCATACGGTTGGCCGCACTCGCCTCGAATCCATCGCGCAGCCCGGCAAGGGCTTCGGCGTTCAACGGTGTGATTTCTGCCATATGAATACTCCTTAACTCACAACAACGGCATCCGGCCATTGGATACCCCGGCCGGATGCCGCAAAACGTACATGGTACTGTGTGAGTCCCAGCCTACCATCAGCATTCCCAATCGTTCCGCCCGCACAGCACCGTGCAGATCCTCGCACCGCGCTTCGTGCCATGGTTCAGCGTAGATTCGACGCTTTGCGAACAACGCCAGACGATATGCGAAAGCTCCGGCCGGATGCCATACCGATCCGACCGGAGCCCTCAATACCGGTAGATATTACTCCTGATTGCCGTCGCCTGCCTCAACGGCGGTATCGGTCTCGCCTGCTTCGCCCGGCTCGCCAGATTCGTCGGACTCGTTGCCGGAGCCGGCGTTCGGCGCTTCGCCGGCACCTTGGGCGGGCTCTTCCGGCTGGGCTTGCGCCGGAGCCGCGGCGGCAGCATCCATATCGTCTCCAGCAAGGAAACCGGCGAATGCATTGGAGAACATGGAGCGAAGCTCGCCCACACGCTGCGTGATCTGCGCTTCACGCTGCTGCAGACCGCTGATGCGCTCCTTGAGATCGTCGATCTCCTCCTGCGCGGCCTTGCGGCGCTCATCGATCTGGCGCTCGACCTCATCCTGCGCGTTCTTCAGCATCACATCGACCTTGGCGTCCGTGTCGGTACGCTTGCGAGTGGCGTACTCGTCGGCATCCTGACGCATGGTCTTGGCCTGGCTGATGAGTTCGTCGGCTTCCTTTTTGGCTTCAGCGCGACGCTGCTCCAAGCTTTCCAGCAGCTCGCTCACCTTCTTGGTGGCGTCCTCCTGCTGGGCGGCGATATCGCTGCGGATCTGCTCGACCTCGGCGCTGACCTGGCTCATGGTCTTGGTGCGATGCACTTCGGCTTCATCGGTGATTTCCTGTGCCTTCGTCTGCGCAGCATCGGTGATCTCGGCGGCCTTACGCTGTGCGTCAGTGGTCATCTTGGCCACCTGCTCGCGCACATCGGCAAGCTTCTTGTTCGCTTCGGCGAGCGCTGCCTCGATCTGATCGTTGGCCTCGTTCTTCAAGCGTGTCAGTTCCTCGTTGGTGCTCCTACGCTGGTCGGCGATCTGCTGGACGGCGTCGGCCTTCATCTCCGCGATTTCACGTTCCTGCGTGGATCGTTCGGAGGCGAGCTTCTTCTTCTGCTCCTCACGGGCGTTGCGCAGTTCCAATTCGGCGGTCTGGCGCTGTTCGGTGACGTTCTTCGTCGTTTCGGAACGCAGATGCTCCGCGTCCTCCTTGGCCGACCTGGTGGTGCTTTCGGCATCGTTGGCGGCGCGGGTCAGGATACTATCGGCCTTGGCGTTGGCGTCGGCGACGATACGCTTGGCGTCGAGCTTGGCGTTGTTGATCAGGGTCTGTGCCTGCACCTGCGCGGCGGAACGGGTGGAAGCGGCATCGCTTTTGGCGCGTTCAAGCAGTTCGACACTGGTCTGTTCGGCGGAAGACAGCATCTGCTGCGCGTTCGCACCCAACGACGAGAAGCTGTTGCCGGACTTGTCCTGACGGGACTTCTCCTGCTCAAGTTGCGCCTGCAGCTGAAGGATCATGTCGTCATTGGACGCGATCTGTTCGCGCATGTCGGCCAGCGTCTTCTGCGCCTGGGCGAACGCCGCATCCACCCTATCCTTGTCGTATCCCCTCAATACAACCGGGAACTGTTCCATTCTCTGTTCCTTTCCGCCGAAAATCCGTCTGGCACAATCCTACTCGACTTGACTCATGTAAAACACTACTGCATACGCAGTCGAGAATCGGCGTGCGTCTTGCACTTTCACACAGCCTCGACCACATGGAACCGCATAACGGAATTCAGGCGATAAGAATGCTTTCGCTGGAGGGGCGCATATAGTACTTCACGCTTTCGCGCACCACATCGCCACAAGCCTGCACCAGCTGATCCATGGGAAGCCCGCGCTTGGGATGCGGCTCTTCGTTCACTACAGGCAGACTGACGAAGCCGGCCAGCACCTTGTCTTGCGCGGAAGCCCAATTCAGCAGGTTGTAGAACAGGGAATTGCATACGAACGTGCCCGCATCGGAGCTCAACGTGGCAGGAATCGAATCATGGGTGAACTCGCCGAGGATCGCACGCAACGGCAGTCTCGTCCAATAGGCCGCCGGCCGGCCGGGAGCGATGGGCACAAGGCTCGGCGCCGTATTGTCCACATCCGGCCTGCTGGAGTCCATGATGTTCGTGGCACAGCGTTCCAGCAATATGCCACGGGCCGCACGCTTGAGCCCGGTGGCGACGACGATGTCCGGCTTCGTCTCTTCGATGGTCCGGCTCAGCAATGGCCACGCCTTGGAAAAGCTCACGGGAAGGCTGACCGTGCTGATGGAAAGCTCCACCCCGTCAAGGCCGTCGACGCCTTGCTGCGAAAGTATCCGCGGCACCTCGTAAGACGGATTGACCTCGATGCCGTCGTAATGGTCGAAACCGGAAATCACCACGCTGAACTGCTGCATACGCTCAGTCTACCCGCACTGCCATGCGCTCAGTGTGCCACGGCCTCGCGCAGAATGGCATGCATTCGGGCGCGGGCCTCCTCTTTGGTGAGCTGATGCGTGGCGTTTGCCGCGATGCGTTCCGCGATCGGCAGATCGGCCATGGTGGTGACCTTCAGGTTTGTGTCGCTTCCTGCTACGATCGCGACCGACTCATCGGGCAGATAATCCACCACCACGCGCGTATCGTCGGTCGGATGGAAATCGGGGTCGTCTGCGGCAAGCTCATACGCATGGTAGATCGTGCCGAATCGGAAGGACTGCGGGGTTTGGGCGCGGAAGGTGTCAGCGCGATCGGGCACCGAGCCGATCACCTTGCGATCGCCGGCATCATGCGTCAGCAGAATCGTATCGGTCGAGGCGAACGCCACCGTCGCCGCGGAGAACTCGTCCAGCGTGTCGATCGAATCGTCGATCGACTCCTGCGAGACGAACGGGCGCACCGCATCATGGATAAGAATCTTCGCCTGCTGCGGAATACCGGCCTGCTTCAGTACGTTCAACGCGGCCATGGTGCTGTCGCAACGTTCGGCACCGCCGTCGATCACCATACGCACCTTCTCGTAACGGGCCTCGTCGATCAGCCCCTCCACTGCGTCGCGTACCTTGGGATTGACCACCACCACGATGTCGCTGACGCGGCTGTTGCGCTCAAAGGCCTCGATGCTCCAGCACACAATGGGCTTATCGCCAATGCACACCAGCTGCTTGGGGTTCTCCGGATCGAAACGGGTACCGAAACCGGCTGCCAGAACCACGGCCACTACAGGTGCGGTCTGCCTCTTCTTCTCATCTTCCTGCATAATTCCTCCACCGTATGCCATGCCTTGCACCATGCATGGCACGGCCAATCGTTCTGTATGAAATCTTCGTCCGCAGCCGAAGGCCACGCTTATTGACGCTGGATCAGCGCCAGCATGCGCCCCTCATGGTTCTTACCGGCCAGTGCGGCACGGCGATGCGAATACCATAGCGGATTCTCCACGGTGCACATGCTGCGGCGGATCGCCTCGATACGCTCTTCAAGACGTGCCGGCCCCTCGCTATCGCGAGCGCACAGTTCCGCCAGTTCGGCATCCTCGCTCAGATACTGTGTGGCGGCGTTCACGCGCGGGCGGGATTCGATGATGTTGTCGGCGACCACGCCGGCTTCGGCAAGCTCGCTCAATGCGGCGGCAACGATATTGATGCCTGTGCCACCGAAACGGGTCAACGAGAAGCTTCCGGGGAACTGCGCATCGAACTCGTCCGAGATCTGATCACCGGTCTCATAGCAGTCGCCGCAGATACGGGGGCCGAGCGTCGCCACAATACGTTCCGGCACCGCACCCTTCGCCACCATCAGATCGACGGCTGAGCCGATCACACCCTGCTGCAGCCCTTTGCGTCCGCAATGCGCGACACCGATCACACCGGCCTGCGGGTCGGCGAGCAGCACCGGCAGGCAATCGGCGGCGAACACGCCCAGGGCCACGCCTGCACGCGAAGTCACCTGCGCATCGGCTTCGATCACGCTCACGCCAGCAGGGGCATGCCCCTCATCGTCCTGCGTGCCGGAGAAGTCGTATCCGAACGGGGCGTTCCTGCCGAACACCTCGTCCATGTCCACGGCCTTGCCGGAGTGCACCTGCGAGATGATGCTTAACGGCGCTCCAAGAGATTCCGACAGCGCGATACGGTTCGACAGCACGGCTTCGGCGCGGTCTCCGCCTTTACCGCCAAGGTTGCAGTTGCCCCACTCCCCTGTGCTCAAACCGCCAAGACGCGTGGTATAGGTGACGGTGACGCCCGGTGCGAGGGCGATGGGAATGGTGACCGGAATCGGGCGGCCGGCCTTATCGGTGGAGCTGATGGACGATGAATCGAGAATCGCGTCGTCGTATTCGGTCATGATGTGTTCCTTAGTTGATGCCTTGGTTGGTGTATTGGATTGCGGGATCGGCCGATGGGTCGAAAGCACCGCCCGCGTTATTCGGCTTTCAGCGTGGCCTGCTTGGTACGGGAACGGATGGCGGTGTTGGCCGGCACGTTGTGCGGGCATGGGATCGAAAACACGTGCGCCGGGTTGTTGATGGCGGCGACCGGATTGCCGTCCGCGTCGCGCAAACCGGAATCCGGAACGGTGTATGCCAGCGGCGGCTCGCCGGCCAACAGGAATTCGACCTGCTGACCGGGTTCGATCTTGTTGCGGCTCATCATGGTGAGCCTGCCGCCCTCGTCCGGCGACCAGGAGAGCGCTTCGCCCACCACCAGCCAGGAGCGGAAGTAGCCCGCGCGATCGGTGCGCTGCGTGACCTTCCGCTGCGGATAGTAGAAACCGGTGGAATAGTCTCGGTGGGCGACCTTGTAGGGTTCCTCCTTCAGCCAATCCGGCAGCTCTACATGCGGTGCCGGGCGCACTGCGGCATGATGCCAGCCTTCGGGAAGGATCTCCGCCGCGGTGTTCGACTTGCGCCGGGTGCTGCGCGCATGGTAGCTCAGGTTGCCATCGTCGGCATTGCCGATATTGGCACAATGAACGGTATCGACCTGCGGCGCGGCCTGACCGTCTTCGGCATCGGGCACGCCGGCGAAGGCCTTGTCGGCATTATGTTCGATATTGTCCGGCGCCGCGTTGGCGAAGTCCGGGTCGTCGGGGCGGATCACCATATCGTGGAACGGCTTGATCTCGTTGCCTTCGGCGTCTTCGAACCCGCGCTCGACCATGTATTGGTTCACTGCGGTTTTGTAGGCGTTGGTCATCGCGGCGATGTAGTACGCGCTTTTGGAACGTCCCTCGATCTTCAGGCTGGTCGCGCCCGAATCGATCAGATCGTCGATATGCTCCAGCATGTTCATATCCTGCGAATTGAACAGGTACGCGCCGTTTTCGGTCTGCTCGATGGGGAAATACTGGCCTGGCCGCTTCTCTTCCACAATCGAGTACTTCCAGCGGCAGGGCTGTGCGCATTCCCCGTGGTTGCCGTCTCGTCCGGTCAGGTAGTTGGAGAACAGGCAACGGCCGGAGAACGCCATGCACATGGCGCCGTGCACGAAGCATTCGATATCCATATCTTCCGGGATGCGGGCGCGAATATCGCGTACGGCCTGCAGATCCATCTCGCGGGCGAGCACCACTCGTTTGGCGCCAAGCTCATAGAATGCGCGGGCCGCGCCATAATTGGTGATGCCGGCCTGCGTGCTCACATGCAGTTCAAGTTCGGGAGCGACCTCGTGTGCGGTCATCATCACGCCGAAATCGCTTACGATCAACGCGTCCACACCGGTGTCCTTCAACTGGCCGAGATAGTCACGGATCGCCTCGACCTCGCTGTTGCGCGGCAGCACATTGCAGGTCACATATACGCGGGCCCCATGCTCGTGCGCATAGCGCGAGCCCTCTTCGAAATCCTCAAGGCTCAGGTTCTTCGGGGCGCTGCGCATACCGAACGCCTTGCCGCCGCAGTAGACGGCATCGGCACCATAGTCGACGGCGGTCTTGAGCCCACGCAGGTTGCCCGCCGGGGCCAGTACTTCAGGCTTGTTTCTTCTTTGCACGTGTATTCCTCGTATTCGACGTAAAACCATCAATATTGTACGGATTGGAGTGCACAGCGCACTCTGCGCACATGCATACATACAAAGGCGACACATGCCATACCGTTGCATAACAATCAATGCGGGCGGCCCATGCCTTTCCTCCATGGGTCCGCCCGCATTATGCGGCCATCGCGCTGCCTGCCGGCAGCCGTCTTGCGTCTCAGCCCAGGAACGCAAGCTCCTCCGGGCTGAGTTCGAGTTCGTCGGCCTTGAGCGAATCGAGGATGGTTTCGGGGCGATGCGCTCCCGGAATCACGAACATGTGGTCGCCCTTGGCCAGCTCCCAGGCCAGCACCACACGCTGGTAGCTCACGCCATGTTTGGCGGCCACTTCGCGGAACGGGTCGAACAGGTGCTCGTCGTAGGGGTGGCGGTAACCGCCGAGCGGACTCCAGCACACGAAGGCCAGACCTTCCTTGGCACAGTATTCCAACGTGTCCTGGGTCTCCAGATGGATTGGCGAATACTGGTTCTGCACGGCCACCAGCTTGTCGCCAAGAATCTCCTGCGCGATCTTCAACTGTTCGATGCTCACGTTGGATACGCCGGCCCATTGAGCCACCCCCTGATCGAGCAACGCCTTGATGCCTTCGCAGGACTCGTTGTACGGCACTTCCGGATCATGGCGGTGCAGGTACAGCAGATCGATCGCATCGACGCCGAGCGCCTGCGCGGACTGCTTGCCGTATTCGATGAGGTGTTCCGGCTGGCCATCGCGTGGCCAGACCGGCTTGTCGCCATCCCACGCGCGGCGCAAACCCACCTTGGTGGCCACGGTGACCTCATCGCGCGGGCCCTTCCAGGTCTCGAGCGCTTCGCGCACCAGCTTCTCGCCGGTCTGTTCCTCCTCGCCTGGCGTGTAGTAGGCCCAGGCGGTGTCGATGTGGCGGCAGCCGGCGTCCAGCGAGGCGTGCAGGGTTTCGATGCCGACGTCATGCCCACGGTTGTTCTCGATGGTCAACGGCATCTCGCCGTGGCCGATGGCGGTGGTGTGGAATGGTCCGAGATCTCGGAACAGTGTCATGGTCTACGCTCCTTTACGGCAGTGATGATCAATGGAAATGCTGCGTCCCAGAATACTTCCCGCCCACGGCAGAACGGGTGGCGCCACGGCAAAACCGCTGTGGAAGCCACCCGTTTTTCATATCGCCCGATCAGCGTGCGCCCGACGAACCGCCGCCGAAGCCGCCGCTCGACCCGCCGAAACCACCGCCGGAGAACGATCCGCCCGATCCGCCGAAGCCACTGCCGCCACTGCTTGACGGCGCGGCGGCGCTGATGGTGCTGCGTACCGAAGCGAACCCGGCATCAAGCTGCGTGCCGATGTCGAACGCACCGGATTGCAGGCCGCCGAAGCCGCCGCCGAACGACGGCTCGGACGACATGCCGCCGCCCCAATGCATCGGGCTATAGGTCCAGTACCACAACGTTCCCGAAGCGTTCGCATCCAGCCACGACTGGTCGCGCACCTGCGGGTATGCCTTGGCAAGCTCCTTCATCACACGCTCGGAAATGCCGAATGCCGCCGCATACACCAAATACCAGTCCCACATCTTCAGGTCGGCGGAACCACGGTCGCTGAAGTCGGAGAAGTCCTGCATGTAATGCTTCAGGCCAAGGCATTGACCGGCGTATTCCTGCCCTTGAGGCGTGATCGTCGTATTCGCGCCCGCAACATCGCAGAACAGGCCGACCATGAACATCGGCGTGCCAATCAGAAGCCCGAATACAAGATTGTCGACATAGAATCCGGTCATGGCGATGGCGATTCCCAACATCGCGGCGATGGTGCCCGGCAGCATGTACCGCCAAGCCGATTGGGAGGTTGCGCCAAGCAGCGCGAACTCCGTATCGCAGGAATTTTCGAACTTCTCCAGCTCCTTATAGCCGGATTCCCAATCCTTGCAGGCCTTCTTCATCTGCTTGAAATCGAACACCGGGTACCCCACGCGCATCGATATGCTCACCAGCAGTCGCAGGCACGTTTTCTCGGACGCGCTGAGATTCAACGACTCGCGATCATGCAACGCCACCGGCAGGATCACAATGGTGCTGGTCTTGGACGAAACCATCGCCTTGGCACCATCGGATGCAATCATATGCGACAACTGCACCGCGTCGGCCTGGCTCATGTCGATGCCCTTATAGTTCGACGCCGGCCCCGGGTAGATGGCAATGGCATGTTTGGCGGCCAACGCCAGCACGGTTGCCGTCATGGAACGTGATGACACGGTCCCCTTGCTGTTGTCGATGATATCGATCATGCGCGCCGCGGACGCGGGCGAGATCGCCGGGCGGTCGCGCCAATATTCCAAGCCGCCACGGTACCGTGCCGCCTTGTTGGATCGGATTACGGCGATGATCGCCCACGCCGCGGAAACGATGCCCGCGACCAGCGAAACGACCCACAGAAGGATTCTTGTCACCGCAGCCCGGTGCTGGCTTTCGTACCATGCCTTCTCCTGCGCGGTCTCGTCGGCCTGCAAAGCGTCGAGATGATTGCCGGGTTCCATCCTTGCCACATTGGACGAGACTTTGCTGTCGTATGCGGCCACCAGATCGAGGTACTGCTCGGATTTCAGGTTGTAGACGGCGAACTTCAGCTCCCCCTGTTTGCCGCGGGAGGTCTCCGACGTGTTCTTGGTATGCAGCCAGGCCCACGAGGTCTTGGCGTCGATGCCGTCCGGGAAACGAACGGTGCCCGTCACCTTCTGCGCGGGAATGGAGTTGGTGGGTCCTATCGGTTCCCATTGGAAGGTGGTGACGTCCTTGTATTGCGTGGCGGCGCCATGGAACGTCATCTGCACATCGAATTTGAGGCTGTCCGCCTTCACCGTGTAGGGGATGTTCCATCCGATCTCCACGTTTCTGGTGATACGGTTCGCGCTCGACCCGTCAAGGCCGTCCGTCTGCGGGTCGAAGAACCCCGGATTGTTGCTTCCGTCCGTCACATCGGCGATATACCAGTGGTCCGCATATTTCGAATCCCAGGTGGCCTCGTCGACGCTGTTCGGGTTCTGCGGGTTGATCTGATGGTAGACCGCGCCGGTGGTGACGTTCTTGACGCTGATATCGGTGATGTTGGTCAGCTGGGTGCTGTCGAGCGTGTACTGCCAGTAAAGCTGACGCCAATACTGGGTATCGCCGTCCTCGTTCGTCCTGCTATCGAGCTGGTAGTCGATATGCTGCACGACTTTCAGATCGCCGTTGGCAAGTATCGTCGCATCGTAATCCAAGCTGCGGTAGCTTACATCCGAATGCCCGCTCTCACTGCCGGCCAGTACGGCCAACAGCACGACGACCAATGCGGAGACGATGGTGATGGCCACCGCCCGGATAAGCCTCTTCCTCATAGTTTTCTCTTCCCTTATATGATTCGATCTCGCGTGCCATGCCGCATCCGCCGAATCACAGCACACTGCAGGCCATGGAACCTCATCGTTCCACGGCCGTCACCGGCCGGCACCTGATTATGGCATGGTTTCCCGTCATGCCAGTCCAAGCGCCGGCCTGCCCCTATCAGAACTTGACCTGCGGCACCGCGCGGTCGGATTCCGCGATCTGGTAGTGGTCGGCCTGCTTGAAGTGGAATAGCGAGGCGATGATATTGGTGGGTACGGTTTCGATCCTGGTGTTGTACTTCTGCACCACGTCGTTGTAGAACTGGCGGGCGTAGGCGAGCTTCTCCTCAAGCGCCTTGAGCTGGCCTTGCAGGTCGAGGAAGTTCTGGTTGGCCTGCAGCTGCGGGTATGCCTCGGCGGTGGCCTGCAGGTTGAAGATGGCGCGGGATAGCGCGTTTTCGGCCTGGATACGTTCGGCGGGCGCGGCATTGGGGTCGGCTGCGGTCTGGACCGCTTTGGCGCGCGCCTGCGTCACCTGGGTGAATACCTCGGACTCGTGCGAGGCGTAGCCTTTGACCGTTTCCACAAGATTCGGGATGAGATCAGCTCGCTGCTTGAGCTGCACGTCGATCTGCGACCATGCGTTCTTGACACGATTGCGCAGCGCGACAAGTCCGTTATACGCACTGATCGCCCACAGTACGATCAGGACGACAATGACAATAGCGATGATAATGCCGATGAACATTGGCAAGTTCCTCCTTGCTGAATGAAGACAACGATTTTATTATCGCATATGCTCTGGTTTTGCGCGGATATGACCGAAATCACTGCAGAATCGCATCATGTGGGCAAGTAATGTGGGCAAGCTCGGCAAGGTTCAACGACGAGCCGGGGTACCGAAATTCGAACAGCCCAATACTAGATTGGGGCCACTCCATAACGGAGTGGCCCCAATATTCGACGCTATCACCTCAACGGCATATCAAGCCGCCACGAAGGATCCGTGAGAAGACATCAGTCTTCGAATGCTGAGCCGTCATGCGGAAAGCCCAGTGGGCTTTCCGTAGGCGAAGTGAGCAGCCCGCTGCGAAGGATCCGTGAGAAGACATCAGTCTTCGAACGGATCAAAGTCGCGGCGCACACGACGGCGCGGACGCTCGGTGCGCTCTTCGCGCTCGGAACGGTAATCGTCGTAGTTGTCGTCGGTCGCGTAACGCGGGTTGCGGTCGGAGCCACGGCGGCCACCACGGCTGCGGCGGTCATCGCGGTCATAATCGCGGTCACGGTCGCCACGGTCGTCATAGGAACGACGACGACGCGGACGATCCTCATAATCACGATCACGGTCATCGCGGTCATCATAGGAACGACGACGACGCGGACGATCCTCATAATCACGATCGTTGTCGCGGTCCTCGTGACGGTTGCGACGCGGACGATCCTCGTAATCACGGTCGTCACGGCGATCATCGCGGGAACGGCGATCGTCACGACGGTCATCACGGCGATCGTCACGACGGCCACGGCCGCCACGACCGCCACGCTCGCCGCGATCCTCACGACCGCCACGGCCGGAGTTGGATTCCTGATCCTCGAAGCCCGGGATGGCCAGGCTGATCTTGCCGCGATCGTCAACGCCCTGCACGACGACCTCAACGGTGTCGCCTTCCTGCAGCACGTCTTCGACGGCGTCGATGCGCTCGCCGTTGGCGAGGTTGCGAATCTGGCTGATATGCAGCAGACCGTCGGTGCCCGGGGTCAGGTTCACGAAAGCGCCGAACGACGTGGTCTTGACGACCTTGCCGTTGTAGGTTTCGCCGGCTTCCGGAACGTGCGGGTTGGCGATCTGGTCGATGATCTGCTTGGCCTTTTCGGCGGCCTCTCCACCTTCGGAGGAGATGTAGACGGTACCGTCGTCCTCGATGGCGATCTCGGCGCCGGTGTCCTCCTGGATCTGGTTGATCATCTTGCCCTTCGGGCCGATGACCTCGCCGATCTTGTCCACCGGAACGGTGGTGGTGATGATGCGCGGAGCGAACTCGCTCATCTCGGACGGGCCGTCGATGCACTCGTTGATGACTTCGAGGATGGTGGTGCGGGCTTCCTTGGCCTGCTGCAGGGCAGCGGCAAGAATGTCGGCCGGAATGCCGTCCAGCTTGGTGTCGAGCTGCAGGGCGGTGATGAATTCGGAGGTGCCGGCGACCTTGAAGTCCATATCGCCGAAGGCATCCTCGGCACCCAGAATGTCGGTCAGGGTCTTGAAGATGTGCTTGCCGTCCACATCGCCGGACACCAGGCCCATGGCGATGCCGGCAACCGGAGCCTTCAGCGGCACGCCGGCGGCGAGCAGCGACAGCGTGGATGCACACACGGAGCCCATGGAGGTGGAACCGTTGGAGCCGATGGCCTCGGAGACCTGGCGGATGGCGTACGGGAACTCCTCGCGGCTCGGCAGCACCGGCACCAGCGCCTTCTCGGCGAGGGCGCCGTGGCCGATCTCGCGGCGCTTCGGAGAACCGACACGACCGGTTTCGCCGGTGGAGTACGGCGGCATCTCATAGTTGTGCATGTAACGCTTGGACTGCGGGCCGGACAAGGAGTCAAGCTGCTGTTCCATCTTGAGCATGTTCAGCGTGGTGACGCCCAGGATCTGGGTTTCGCCGCGCTGGAAGAGCGCGGAACCGTGCACGCGCGGCACGATGTCCACTTCGGCGGACAGGGTGCGGATGTCGCGCAGGCCACGGCCGTCGATGCGGTAGTCCTCGGTCAGGATGCGGCGACGCACGATCTGGCGCTGCAGCTCCTTGAAGGCGTTGCCGATTTCCTTGTCCTTCTCGGCATCGTCCATATCCTCGAACTCGTTGGCGAGGGTGGCCTTCACGCCTTCCTTGATCTCCTTGATGCGATCCTGACGCGGCAGCTTCTCGGCGATGGTCAGGGCCTCATCGAGATCCTTGTGCGCGATCTCGTCGATGCGGGAGTACAGCTCGTCGGTGTACTCCGGGAAGAGCTGGAATTCCTTGGTTTCCTTGGCGGCCTTCTCCTTGAGCTCGTTCTGGGCTTCGCAGATGACCTTGATGAACGGCTTGGCGGCTTCCAGGCCACCGGCAACGACTTCCTCATCCGGCTTGGTCTGGCCTTCGTCGTAGATGAGGTGCCAGGCGTTCTTGCCTGCGCCTGCCTCGATCATGGCGATGGCGACGTCACCGTTCTCGATGACACGGCCGGCGACCACGATCTCGAACACGGCGCGTTCACGCTGATCCCAAGTCGGGAAGGCGACCCACTGGCCGTCGATGAGCGCCAGACGCACGCCGGAGACCGGGCCTTCGAACGGCAGACCGGAGATCATGGTGGATGCGGATGCCGCGTTCAGCGCGATCACATCGTAGGCATCCTGCGGGTTGACGGCGAGAATGGTCTCGACGACCTGCACCTCGTTGCGCAGGGTGTGCGGGAACAGCGGGCGCAGCGGACGATCGATGATACGGCAGGCGAGGATGGCTTCGGAGCTCGGACGGCCTTCGCGGCGGAAGAAGGAGCCGGGGATCTTGCCGGCTGCATACATCTTCTCTTCAACGTCAACGGTCAGCGGGAAGAAATCGTAGTTCTCCTTCGGGCTGGAACCGGCGGTGGTGGTGGACAGGATCATGGTGTCGTCGTCCAGGTAGGCGGCGACTGCGCCGTCAGCCTGCTGGGCAAGACGACCGGTTTCGAAGCGCAGCGTGCGCTTACCGAATGAACCGTTATCGATAACGGCCTCTGCGGCCTTGATTTCGGGACCCTCCATGGGGCTACTCCTTCGTGTTTTCCTAATTATTCCTTCAAACAGCCCTCTTCAGCTGGGCAAGCTCTTACATTCGCAATGTTCACAGCCCCTTGGCTGCGTTCCTCGTGTCAACCTCTTCAGTCGGGCTCGCTGTCTTGGCCTGAACCTCTGGCCTGATCCTCTGTAATGCCCTCGTTTATCTTGTTGCCGTTGGCAGCGTATGTAAAACGCCCGAACGCCATAAGGCGCTCGGGCGGAAGTCTTGAATTATCGACGCAGACCAAGCTTCTCGATCAGCGCACGGTAGCGGTTGATATCGGTGCGCTTGAGGTAATCGAGCAGGCTACGGCGGGAGCCGATCATCATCTGCATGCCACGACGGGAGTGGTGATCGTGCTTGTGCTCCTTCAGGTGCTCGGTCAGATCGGCGATGCGCTTGGAGAGCAGGGCAACCTGGACCTCCGGGGAACCAGTGTCGCCCTCGTGGGTCGCGAACTCGTTGATGATCTGGGTCTTTTCTTCAGCCGTCAGTGCCACGGCATCCTCCTTATATTGCTGCGCGGTGCTGCCAGCCCAATGCCGACGCGCTCTCTATCCGCGGGCGAAACACGCCAAACGAACATGATACACGACGGCCTGACCAAAATCGCAAGCCCGATGTCTATTTAGAGGTGCAACACCCCCTGTCGGTCCTGCAATTCTAGCAGTTCGCCAGCGAATGCCCCGGCGGGCGTCCGGAGACGGAACCCGTCCGGGAATCGGGAAACGCGACGTCCTCCCGCCGCCACGCACCTTGATCGTGCCATTCAGCGGCTTACCACACTCGACGTGCAGGATGTCGTTATTATTATTCAGACACGCTCAGTCTCTTTCAACCCGCTGTTGGGCCAAATCTAAAGAAACACTGCCTTTCAGTTGCCCTAAGGCATGTAGCATGTTCGCAAAACGGAATTCAACGCAGCGTCTTCTTAATTTCGCGCGCGAGATTCGCGTCCCACATGGCTCCGGTGGCGCTCATCACCGCGTTTGCGCCGGCCGCACGATACGCCTTATAGTCATCGGGGCGAATCACACCGCCAACACCCACAATGGCGAAGTCAACGCCGAGTTTCTCACGGATGGCGGAAAGCCTGCCGACCATGTCGAGACCGGCTCCGCGGATGGCGTTACCGCACACGCCGGAACGGTCGCGTCCGGCTCCCGGCAAGGCCTGATTGCCATTGACGTCCACCAGGCGCGCCGAAATGGTATTGATGGTGGAGAAGCCTTGCACAGCGCCACGACCAACGGTTTCCTTGACCATGGTTTCCAGATCGGCATCGTTGGGAATGTACGCGAGTTTCACGATGAGTGGGCGATCGCCGATTTCGTTTTTCACAGCTTCCGTAATCTCCCCCACCAGATGCGGGTCATGGCATAGCAGGCGATTGTGGCCTTCGTTCGGGCAGCTGGTATTCATTTCCATCAGTCCGGCTCCGGTTTCCGCAACCAGATGCGCGGTGGTGACGTGGTCCGCGATATACGCTTTGCGATCCATACCGTCCACGCGGGAACCTTGGAAGCTTGGCACGAGCAGCTGGCCGTCGCCGGCTTCGGCGATCGCTTTCTTCATGTCCGGCTGCCATTCGTCGGGATCGCGTGACGGCACTCCGAAACTGTTGGAAATCGAAATCGGAAGCTCGTATCGGGTATCGGCAAGCACGCCTTCGTCCAGCTCGGCGCTGCCGGGGACCAATGACCCGTCCGCGTTCTTCGGATGCACGGCAAGCACGTTCGGAAACGCGTTGCAGCCCCACGCGCGGGAACGGACCGTCTTGTACACCGCCAAATCGAAGCCCATGCGGAAGGCGGCAGTGGTGAATCGCTCGTTCAGCAGCGGACCGGCAGGGATGCCAAACGGCAGGTTCACACGGAAGCCGAGGAATTCCTCCGCCTGATCGAACGGTTGGGATTGAGTGGACTGCTCGGAGGTATCGGCAACGGAATCGTTCTTCAACGCTTCGACGAATGCGCCGAACGGCCCCTGCAGATAGTTGTCTTCATACGTGCGATTGACGTCATAAAACGGCGCGAAACCTTGGCTCATAGTGCTCTCCGAAGTTGTTCTCGTGTCATGTTGGATGTGCGATGTGAACGCGCGGGATGTTGTATCCACTGTAACGCGCCATAAGCCCCGAACACCCGGCCCATCTCACCTACATGGCTTCCCACAGGTCGTTTCGGACCATTCAGTCCAAGCCAGCTCAACGAATCATGACTTTCCGCTCGTTTTACCATCGTTTTATGTTTATGGAATTTGCCGTCGGCGGAGGGGATGGGAAGCAATGCCAGGATAAACAAAAAGCCCGGCTTGAATGCCGGGCTTGAAGAGGTGGCAGAGGCGATGCCACAGCCATCCATCGGGTGCGGCTAGATAATGCCGCGATCGGCCAACGGGCCTTGCCAGTTGGGGTATTCGCCTTCACGGGCGGATTCGATCGCCTGTTCCGGCTCTTGCCTGACCGGCAGGGTCTTCGGCTTGAACGGGAACTTCTCGGCACGCATCTTCTCGTATGCGGCGATGTCATCCTCATGCTGCAGTGTCAGATCGATGTCGTCGTAGCCGTTCATCAGACGCCAACGCACGTAATCGCCCACCTCGAACGGCAGGGTCACGTCGCCGCAGGTCACCGTACGATCCTCCAGGCTCACGGTCATCTCGGTGCCAGGCTCCTCCTCGAGGAGCTTCCACAGCAGCTCGACGGATTCCTGCGGCATGATCGCGGCCAGCACACCGTTCTTGGCGGTGTTGCCATAGAAGATATCGGCGAAGCTCGGCGCGATGACCACACGGAAACCGTAGTCATGCAGCGCCCACACGGCATGCTCGCGGGAGGAGCCGATGCCGAATTCGGGGCCGGCCACCAAAATCTGCCCCTTGGCGTACTCGGGCTTGTTGAGCACGAACTCCGGGTCGCGGCGCCATGCGTAGAACAGCGCGTCGTCGAAACCGGTCTTCGTCACACGCTTGAGGAATACGGCCGGAATGATCTGGTCGGTATCGACATTGGAACGGCGCAGCGGCACGCCAACGCCGGTAAGAGTGGTAAGTTTTTCCATTTCGAAAGTCCTTGGTTGTCTATCTCGGTCTACGGCTCAATGGGTTTACAGGTCGGCCGGGGAGGAAATCGTGCCACGGATGGCCGTGGCGGCCGCAACTGCCGGCGATGCCAGATGCGTGCGGGACCCCTTGCCCTGACGGCCTTCGAAGTTGCGGTTCGAGGTGGAGATGGAACGCTCGCGGGCGACCATCTTGTCGGGGTTCATACCCAGGCACATGGAACAGCCGGCGTTACGCCATTCGGCGCCAAACTCCTTGAAGATCTTGTCGAGCCCTTCCTTTTCCGCCTGCAGGCGGACGCGGGATGAGGCCGGCACCACGAGCACACGGTGGATGTTCTCGGCCTTGTGGTGGCCCTTCATAATGGATGCGGCCACGCGCAGGTCTTCGAGTCGGCCATTCGTGCAGGAGCCGATGAACACGGTGTCGACGGCGATGTCCTTGATCGCCATGCCAGGCTTGAGACCCATGTAGTCGATGGCGCGCCTGGCGGCATTGCGTTCGGTCTCGTCCGCGATGGACTCGGGATCGGGCACGGTGGCGGAGATCGGGGCGCCCTGGCCGGGGTTGGTGCCCCAGGTCACATATGGCTCAAGATCCTCGGCCTTGATGGTGACTTCTTTATCGAACACGGCGTCATCATCGGTCTTCAGGGTCTTCCAGTATTCGACGGCCTTGTCCCACATGTCACCTTCCGGCGCATGCGGACGCCCCTTGAGGTATTCGAAGGTGATCTCGTCCGGAGCGATCATGCCGGCACGGGCGCCTGCTTCGATGGACATGTTGCAAATGGTCATACGCGCGTCCATGGAGAGCTTCTTCAGCGCCTCGCCACGGTATTCGATCACATAGCCCTGGCCGCCGCCAGTGCCGATCTTGGCGATGATGGCCAGAATGATGTCCTTGGCGGTCACGCCCTTCGGCAGCTCGCCTTCAATGTTGACGGCCATGGTCTTGAACGGTTTGAGGCTCAGGGTCTGCGTGGCCATCACATGTTCGACCTCGGAGGTGCCGATGCCGAAGGCCAATGCGCCGAACGCGCCATGGGTGGAGGTGTGCGAGTCGCCGCACACGATGGTCATGCCCGGCTGGGTGAGGCCCAGTACCGGGGCGAAGGCGTGCACGACGCCTTGGTCGGCGTCGCCCAGCGGGTGCAGGCGCACGCCGAATTCCTTGCAGTTCTTCTCGAGCGTGGTCAGCTGCAGCGAGCTGGTCTCGTCGGGGTTCGGCTTATCGATGTCGACGGTCGGGGTGTTGTGGTCCTCGGTGGCAATGAGCTGGTCAACGTGACGCGGCTTGCGTCCCGCCAGTCGCAGACCCTCGAACGCCTGCGGGCTTGTAACTTCGTGCATAAGCATCAGGTCGATGTACAGCAGATCGGGCGCTCCGTCATCGCCCTTGCGTACCAAATGATCGGCCCAGACCTTTTCGGCCAGTGTCGTTCCCATGGAAATCCTCCTGAATTTTCACGCTAACTCTTGCGTTTGCTTCTTGTTCGTGGTACTAGCCTATGGTGCGTATCACATATCGCCCGTTATGCGGTCGGATATTGAGACATGCCCCACAAGACCGAACAATGAGATATTCCCTGATTTGCCATTTCACTATGTGAGATGGCATAATCGCAGTATTATGACTGCTTCTGAGAACGATATCACACCGCAAAACGGCGAATTCGCCCCCGCGAATCAGGCACTTGCCTCCACTCCGAAGGACAACGAAATCCATTCCGGCGTTGGGGTGCTTGACAAGACCGTAAAAATCCTCGACGCCCTCGAATCGGGCCCGTCCACCCTGGGGCAACTGGTAAGTGCCACGGGTCTCGCCCGTCCTACCGCGCACCGCCTAGCCATTGCGCTCGAACGCCATCGCTTCGTATTACGCGACCAGCATGGCCGTTTCGTGCTCGGCTCCCGGTTCGCGGAACTCGCCGCCGCTGCAGGCGAGGATCGGCTACTTACCGCCGCCGGCCCGATCCTGCAAACACTGCTTGACCGCACCGGCGAATCCGCACAGATCTATCGCCGTCAGGGAGACCAGAGAGTCTGCATCGCCGCGGTCGAACGCGCATCCGGATTGCGTGATTCCATCCCGGTAGGCGCCATGCTTTCGATGGAGGCCGGTTCGGCCGCACAAATTCTGCTGGCATGGGAGGACTCCGACCGCCTGCATCAGGGATTGCGCCATGCCAAGTTCAACGCCGCCAAGCTTGCCCAGGTGCGCAAGCGCGGATGGTCCGAATCCGTCAACGAACGTGAGGAGGGCGTCGCCTCGATTTCGGCACCGATTCGCAACGCCTCCGGCCAAGTGATCGCCGCCATCTCCATTTCCGGTCCGATCGGCCGCATGGGCACCACCCCGGGCCGCCGCTACGCACCGCTGGTGATGGCCGCAGGCCGCTATCTCACCGACGCGCTGATCAAGGCTTCCGCAGGGCGCTGATCAGTTCCTCGACTCCATATTCTTACGGCTGGGGCGTGCAACCTCCATACAGGTTGCACGCCCCAGCCGTATCTCGTCATCTGATTCCCGCATCGTCGTGTTCACCGAACGTTACGGCAGCGGAACGCAATCAGCGCCCATGCCTGCCGAACAGGCCGAACAGCCTGGACCACAGCGACGGCCTGCGCAGCAGATCGTCGCCTTCGCCATCCTGCGGCGGCTTGGCGTTGATCGCATAGGTGTACGCCTTCTTGGAACTGGGCTTGCCTATCAGCTCCCCGAACGTCAGCAGCTGCGTACGAGGCTCGTACGGGTGGCGAATGTCGAATTCGATCAGACGAGTCGCACGATGGTCGGGCGCCGGCCCATACGTATCGAATCCGCAGGTCGGCGTGGCGATCAGCATCGTTCCGTCAACGTTCCCGACAAAGCCGTTGCGATGATCATGCCCGGCCGAAACGCCGACAAGACCGTCATGCAGCATGGCGAATTCGTCGGAGACATCAGGGCAGCTGATGCCCTCCCCCATATATCCACCGACCTGGGCCTTGTTCTCGTCGAGCACGTAATACTGGTCCGCATGCACACGATACCCTTGCATGGCGTATGCCGTGGTAGGGGCGACCGGTTTCAGCAGATCGTAGTACTGCGGAAGCGGCATATGCTGGAACAGCATCATCCTGGCCCCCGTGCGGCGCGGAACGGTTTGCAGGAAAGCCAGCGCCTCATGGTCGGGCGAGGCGAATCCGCCGCCCTGCGCATAGCTGCCGGAATCAAGCAACGCCAATGCGAGCACGTTTGAGGCGCCTTCCAGCCCCAGTACCGGCAGGGCGAATGTGCCGGGGGCGAAGGGAATAATCACCTGCTCAGGCAGTCCACTGCCATCACCGGCGCAAAGGCCCCCGGCGCCATCGGCCGCTTCGGCATCGCAGGCGGACGCCGGCGGGTTCAGACAGCCCGGGAACGTGCGGTATATCTCGTTGAGCTGCGCGTTGGTCAGCCCGCACTGAAAATCATGGTTGCCGAACGTAACGGCGAAAGGCACTTCGCGTTCGATAAGCGGTGCCAGGAACTGCGCAATGACGTCATGCACCTTCTGCCGCGTGCGCGCCAACGCCGCGTCGTTCCTTTCCCGGGCACTCCACAGGCGTTTGGTGAATGTTTCGGCGAACGCCGGATCATACCCCGCGATCTGATTGCCGGTAAAGACCACCACGTCGGGGCGCACGGTGTCAAGAGACGTCTCGATCAGGGAAACGGTGTCTTGAGAGACCTTCGTCCCAACCTGAATATCGGAAACCTGCAACACCCTGAATTTTCCGGAATTATGGAACTGCAGCCGCCCCAGTCGCGCCGACACCGACACCGGGCGCCCATCGCCTTCTTCGGCGGGCTTGATCCTCGGCTTGCTGGACAGACTTTCCGGCATGTGTTGTGTTTCCGTCATGCTCTCCACTGTATCCCATCACCATATGGGCATGCGATGCAAACTCCCGTAGAAACAAAAAACCCTCGCTTCCGCGAGGGCTATTGGCTGGGATGCCTGGACTCGAACCAAGAATGGCTGAACCAGAATCAGCTGTGTTGCCAATTACACCACATCCCAATTTGGCAGGCGTGGCAACTTCGAAAAGTTGTCCGTCGTACCCCCAACCGGATTTGAACCGGTGTTGGCGCCGTGAGAGGGCGTAGTCCTAGACCGCTAGACGATGGGGGCTTAACTTATGCGCCGCAGTTCTCAGCTGTGCTGTGTGAACCGCAACGAGTGATTAATATACGCGGGTTCACCACCATATGCAACTTACGGCGTGTCGCCTTTGTTTTCAACGATTCCGCTGCACAAAAGCCGGCAACACCGCACACCCCACACGGCGAACGCGCAGGCATCGCACGGCATATCGCCTCCGCAAACGGCAATGGCCGGCGTATCACCGCGGATACGCCGGCCATCAATCGCACAGGCTCATGCAGCCCCGTGGAATCACAGGTGCTCGCGCAGCCCCTTAAGACGAGCCATGGAAACATCCTTGCCGACGATCTCCATGGATTCGAACAGCGGTGGGCTCACGCGGCGGCCGCTCATGGCCACACGCACCGGGCCGAACGCCAGACGCGGCTTGTAGCCGCCCTCCTCCACCAGCGCCTTGTTCAGCGTCTCATGCAGGTTGTCGGTCTTCCAATCGTCCTCGGCAACACCCTCAAGCGCGGCGATGGCCTTGTCGAGCACTTCGGGAGCGGATTCCTTCAGCTGCTTCTTGGCATCGGCGGCAGGCTCGATATAGCCTTCCTCGCTCAGCAAGGAGCCGACCATGCCCGCAACCTCGCTCAGCAGACGCACACGCGGCTGGACAAGCGGAGCGGCGGCAGTGAGGATCTCGCGCTCACGATCGGTCAGGGCATCCCACGAATCGGCGGACACCACGCCGTCGCGCTTGAGGTACGGCACGGCACGGTTCAGGAAGTCCTGCGGCTCGAGCATACGGATATGCTCGGCGTTGATGGAGATGGCCTTGTCGATGTCGAAACGGGCCGGGTTGGCCTTGACGTCGCGCACATCGAACTTCTCGATCATCTCGTCCATGGAGAACACATCGCGGTCGGGGGCGATGGACCAACCCAGCAGCGCCAGGTAGTTCAGCAGACCCTCGCGGATGAAGCCGTTGTCGCGATGCAGGAACAGGTTGGATTCCGGATCGCGCTTGGAAAGCTTCTTGTTGCCCTGGCCCATCACGTACGGCATATGGCCGAACAGCGGCATCTCCTTGGCCACGCCCAGCTCGATCAGGTAACGGTAGAGCACGATCTGGCGCGGAGTGGAGCTCAGCAGATCCTCGCCGCGCAGCACCACGTTGATGCGCATCATCGCATCATCGACCGGATTGGTCAGCGTGTACAGCGGATCGCCATTCGGGCGCACGATCACGTAATCGGGCACGGAGCCGGCCTTGAATTCGATACGGCCACGGATCAGATCGTCGAAGGCCACATCCTCATCGGGCATGCGGATACGCAGAGCGGGCTTACGGCCTTCCGCACGGAAAGCGGCCTTCTGCTCCTCGGTAAGGTTGCGGTCGTAGCCGTCGTAGCCGAAAGCCTTCGGGCGGCCGGCGGCCACATTGCGGGCCTCGATCTCTTCGGGAGTGGAGAAGGATTCGTAGGCATAGCCGGCTTCGAGCAGCTTGGCCGCGACATCCTTGTAGATGTCGCCGCGCTCGGACTGACGGTACGGGCCGTCCGGCCCACCGACGTTGATGCCCTCGTCCCAATCGATGCCGAGCCAGTTCAGCGCCTCGATGATCTGGTTGTAGCTTTCCTCGGAATCACGCTGGGCGTCGGTGTCTTCGATACGGAACACGAAAGTGCCCTTGGTATGGCGTGCCTCAGCCCAGTTGAACAGGGCGGTACGGACCATGCCGACGTGCGGAATGCCGGTCGGGGACGGGCAGAAGCGCACGCGAACGTTTTCGGGAAGTTCTGGTTTAGTATGTTCAGCTTCAGTCATAGGCTCCATTGTGCCGCGCAAGAGGGACGAGCCCCGTCGCACCCGCACGAATAAGACCGCCATATCGTCAATTCACCGCTTTCAGCGAACACCCAGCAACTCCACAGAGCGCTCCCCGAGCATTTCACACGGTTTTTGCAACGCCTGACACCGCCAACAGTACAATGGCAAGCAGTTGCCCAGCGCAGGGCATCCAACTGAAGGAGGACAGGCATGTCGATTCCCAACGCCTCACCGCAACCGCAGCAGCCAGCCGCGCCGCAATACCAGCAGGGCGCGCCCAACCCCTATATGCAGAACGCGCCGCAACCCCCTGTCGCCGCGGTTCCGCTCGACCAGCCGTATTACGGCTGCCCATTCCCCGAGGCGTTCATCCGCTTCTGGAAGAAATACGCCACCTTCAAAGGGCGCGCCTCCCGCAGCGAGTTCTGGTGGTTCATGCTTGCCGACGTCATCATCACGTTCATGCTCAGCGCCATCGCCAACGCCGTGGATCAGCTCAGCTTCCTGCCGGCACTGTGGGCCCTGGCCACGTTCGTCCCCTCGATTGCCCTAGCCACCCGGCGACTGCATGACACGAACAAATCCGGTTGGTGGCTCTTCGGTTACTACGCCCTATCAACAGTAGTCATCATCACCTTCTTCACCACGGTAACCATGTCGATCGTTTCGCTACTGAAATACAACCGCAATTGCCTCGTCGGCTCATACGGCATGTACAGTGCGAACGCCTTCGGCACATCCAACGGCATAACCCCGGAATCAGTCTCCAACTGCCTCGCCTCCAGCGGAATCATGCAATCCGGCATCATACTGGCGATCTGCTTTATCATCGGCCTCGCGCTGAGCATCACCTATATCGTGTTCATGGCAATGGCGCCCAAGCCCGAAGGCGCACGTTTTGATGCTCGCGCCGCCCAGCCGCAGATGCCCGCACCGCTATACGGCGCACCCGCATACGGCACCCCCGCCTATGGGCAGCCAGCCTACGGAACGCCCGCATACGGGCAGCCAGCCAACCAAGGACCCGTCTACGCCGCCCCCACCGCACCAACCGCCCCCATGACTCCTACCCCCATGACTCCCGGCACCATGAACGCCTCGATATACCAGCAGAATCCAACGGCCCCCGCCGCCGCACAGCCGGCGCCAACGGACTCCCCGTCACCGGCATACCAGGTGCCGCCCATTCCGGCGATGCCTCCCATATCCCAATCGGAGCCTGGATACAGGCAGAACACGCAGAGCGCACCGAATCCGATTGACACCGGCAACACCTTCGATCCGACCGACGCCGGCCAAATCCCCTTCGATGCCACGGAGCAGCACACGCTCAACGAAAAGCCTCAGACGAAACAGGACGAGATGCACGGCACCAGCGCCGACGAAAACGCTCGTCAATAGCAACATCGGGGGTTCCTCCACACGTTGAGAACCCCCAAGAATCCAAGACAATCACAAGGTGATGCCCCCGCTCACAGCAACGGGGGCATCACCCATATTCAAAGCAGATGACGTCCGGCACGACGCCCACGCATACAAATGCAGCCCCACGCCAGTGCCGTCCCCACAATCACTTATCGGCGAATTTAGCCGCCAACTCGCGCTTGTTCCGCTCCTCGTCCTCCGCCTTGGCACGCTGCTTGGCCTCATCCGGATCCCACAGCACATTCTCGCGATGCCGACGCCATTCAGCGGCAGCGAGCGGGGCGATGAACTCGACCGTGGCGCCCATCGTATCACTGGCATTCCAGCGGGCCTCCGCCAAACCCAGGATCTGCTCATCAGTCAGGCAGATTCTGGGAACCGCACACTCCTCACGCCACTCATTGACATACAACAACACCGGCAGCGAGCGCACAGCGGCCTCATGCGCATCACCCACCCCAGCCGAGACGACACCCAACAGAGCGTCGCATACGGCGAGCGCCGCGGCGAAACGTTCAGCCATGGGCGCGTTCGCCACCTGTGCGGCATACGACGTGGCGCTCGCGATCGCATCGTTCACGGACAGCACCGTATCATTGCCCCATCCAGCGCCCAATGCCTGAGCTGCCTCGACTATCAGGTCGGTTTCGCGGTCACGCGCATAATCCTCCATCACCTCGTACGCTTCGTCGGCGGCGAGCAGCGCATCGACAATCGCCTGCGGCCTTCCCGGAATGGCGTCGGCGCCCTCGTACACGAACTCGGCGTCGGCAGGGGTAGCATCCATGCCCGTCAACACACGCGCGAAGGCAAGCGTGAACCGCACCTGCAGGTCTTCCGTATATTTTGCGTCGTTGTCCATCTGCAGAGCACTGCCCAACGGCCATAACGCAGTAAGCTCTTCGGCGGAACGCGCCGCTTCGCGCACTTCCGGCAGGTCTGCGATACGCCTGATTTCCGTTTCGTTCAATGCAATGGTCATCATGCCTCCCATGCTGGTATCCACAGGTATACGCTACTCCACGTCGGCAGCCGGATCTACGTATGCAATCGATACCATGCGCCCGGTCTCATTGCTGTAGGTGATGGATGTGATCGAGGCGAGCGCAGTATGGCGCAACAACATCCAGTGTTCCGGATGGCCGGTTTCCAGCATGTGCCGGTAGCTGAAAATCGGCGACTCATGACTGACCACGATAATGTGCCGCCCGGGGAACTCACGCACCTTTTCGTCTGCGAATCCGCTTACGCGTGCGGCGATCTGCCGGTAGGTCTCGCCCCAGCTCGGCTTGTAGAGGTTGGTGACAAGCTTCCAGTTGCCGTTGCGCCACAAGGCCCCCTCGCCATGACCGATGCGTTTGCCGCGGAATTCGTTGCGCGCTTCAATGATGCGCTCGTCGGTGACGAGTTCCAACGGCTGCTCGCCACGGGATTCACGCACCGGGTTGAGCGACTGCAGGATGATGCCGGCGGTTTCGCGAGTGCGGTCGAGCGGCGAGGAGAACACGGCGACCGACTGGTTCATGGACGGGTCCGCGGCAATGTATGCGCCGGTCGCCTCGGCCATGCGACGGCCTCGGTCGGAGAGGTGAAAATCGGGCAGGCGCTCGTAAAGCAGATGATCGGGGTTGTATACCTTGCCATGACGGACGAAATGGATGGTGGTCGTGCTCACAGCGCTTCCTTTCCGCAGCCGGACCATGCCCGGAGAAGATGAAAAAATCTTTTTCCAATGTACCGCGAGCGCACCGCGTGTCATGCCCGTTTTGCGTCGTGTCAAACAATTAGAGTTGCCGTGACGCAAATATGCAGACGCAAACTTTGCGCGACCATGGACAATCAACACATCATTCGATGAGGGCTTCGCATGCGGCGAATCGCATGCGAGGGACATCCAATCGGGAGCGGAAAGGAGCATGGGTGCTGCTATGTCCAATCAAGTACTAGCCGGGTTGAAGGATGTCGGCCACAAAGTGTTCGGAGGCTATGCGGAACTGCTACGCATACCGCATACCGCACGATTCTCGGTCGGCTCCGTCATCGCCTGTATGCCCTTCCCCATGGTGGGCATGACCATCACCATCGCCGTGCAGCATTATTACGGCAATTACTCTCTTGCCGGCGCATTGTCCGCGGTGCAGGCCATTGCCTTGGCCGCCGCGAGCCCCATACTGGGCAAGCTGGTCGACAAGTTCGGTCAGCGCCAGGTGTCGATTCCCACCATCATCGTGTGGGTGATCGCCGCGACCGCGTTGATCACCAGCATTCAATCCCATGCGCCGGAATGGGTGTTGTTCTGCATCACGCCGTTCATGGCGGCCATTCCGCCGTGGGGTGCGATGAGCCGCCAGCGTTGGACGAACCAGCTCAAAGGCGATACCGAGAAGACGAACCGCGCGCTTTCGCTGTGTGGCGTGTTCGACGAATGCATGTGGGTGATCGGCAATCCGCTCGCCTCGACGCTGGCCGTGATCTCCGGCCTGCTGGCGTTCTCGTTCACCGGCATGTGCGTGATCGTCGGCGCGTTGATGTTCCTGACCGAGCTGTCCACCGAACCGAAATCGCAGACGCAGCTGGCTCGCGAGGCCGGACTAACCCGCAAGCAGTACCGCGAGCGCGAAGCCGCGCGCGCCGAGGCCCTGCAGGCTGAGACAGCCGTGGAATACGCACGCGACAAGGCACGGTCCGAAGGCAAAAGCGAGGCTGAGATCAAGGCCGCAATGGCCAAAGCCGAAGCCGATGTGCTGGCCGGCAAGAAGGAGTCGATCTGGGGCCCGGGTCTGATTGCCGTATGCGTCACCTGGTTCGGCTTGGGCGCCTTCCAAAGCGCAGCAGGCATTTCGATCGTCTCGTTCGCCACCGAGGCGAATATGAAACAATACACCGGCTTCGTATTCGCATGCTTTTCGTTCAGCTCGCTGCTGGGAGCCCTGTTCTATGGCGCGAAGAACTGGGCGATTCCGTTGTGGAAGCGTTTCTACTTCTGCCTGATCATAGTGAATCTAGGCATCGGATCGTTCCTGTTCGCCAAGCACCTGTGGGTGATTATGATCATCTATCTGCTTATCGGCGTATGCCAGGCTCCGACCTGGGTAAACGGCAATCAGCTGATGCTGCACCTGGTGCCGCCCACGCGCTTTACCGAAGGTATGGCCTGGATGGGTGCGATGAACTCCATCGGCGGCTCGATGGGTTCCGCCATCGCCGGCCAGTTCATCGACCGTATGGGGTCGCATGGCGGCTTCCTGGTGGTTACCGTGCTGGCTTTGGCTTCGTTGCTGATCGCGTTCATCGGCTTCAAGCAGATCAAGGATTCGACCGAGCAGCCGATGCTTACGCAGATCAACGAGTAACGGCATCAATCACTACGATCAGCACATAACGGTTCGATTCGAACAGCAGGTGCGCAAATACACGAATGGCGGGTGTGGCTTGAACCACACCCGCCATATGCATGCTGCGCGTATTCACGCGTCGATCCGCAAAACGGATTCCGATAATCGACTACTTCGGCCAGCCCTTGGGCGTATGCTCCAACGACCACAGACCCAGCTTATGCGAGAAGCTGTTCTCCCACTTGGATTCCAGCTCTTCGGCCGTCAGGCGATTCTCCTTCTTCTTCAAACGGTTCATCGCATTGGTGTGCGTGTCATCCAGCAGCCATTTGCGGGTCAGGAAGTTCCACACCATCACCACGGCGGTGGCGATAAGCTTGCCCACATTGGTGCGGATCAGGTATTCGGTGCTCTGCGACACGTAGGCGTCATGGTTCATGCCATAGGTGGAAATCCAGATGATGGCGTCGTTCATGAACAGGCCGATCACGGCACCGATCACGAAGATGACAATCTCCATCCAACGCGCCATGTCGTCGCGATGCTTGAACACGACCTTCATGCTGGCCACATAGTTGAAGATCAGGGAGATGATGAAGGAGATGGTGGCGGCAAGCACATTGTGCATGTGGAACAGACCCACCAGAAGATTCAGGATGCCCCAGTCGATGATGAACGCAATCACACCCACGATGCCGAATTTCATCAGCTGTTCAATCAGTTTTTTCACACCGAACATTAAACACGTCCGTTACGACGCAAGCCGCCACTGACCGAAACAACTGCACAGAACCTGTGCTTCTGCCTACATTTTCGCGAGCACTTGAAAATCCCGCCGATTATGATGGAAGGCGTATTGCACCGTTTACCGTATTGGAGGGATTATGCCCGTCATCCACACCCATGTTTCCGTGTCCACCACCCCCGCACAGCGCGAGGCGCTGAAAACCGCCTATGGCAAGGCCATCGCCGCCGTACCGGGTAAGTCCGAAGGCTGGCTGATGTGCCCATTCGAGGACAATATGCCAATCTACTTCGGCGGCGACGATTCCAAGCCCGCGGCCTATGTGGAGGTGAACGTGTTCGGCCGTTCCGTGCCGGGTTCCGCCTGGGAGAAGCTGACCGAGCAGATCATGGCCGCGCTGGGCAAGGAGCTCGGCATTCCGGCCGACCGCACCTACATCCGCTACACCGCCACCACCGACTGGGGCTGGAACGGCGGAAACTTCTGATCAAGCGGCGTTCGACAACGTTCCGCCGTTCCTTCAAGGTTTGTCTATAATCACGGTCCACCGGTACAGCCACGGCACCACCTACAGATTATGTAACCGTCAAATAAAAAAAAACGTTGGAAAACCGCCATTCTTGGCAACATCGCCATGATTTTCCGGGGTACTCGTCAAATAAACGTGGAGCACAAGGCCAGCGGAAGTTGGCACCCCGTACGCGAAAAGGCCGCTGACCCCGCAATGCGGAGCCAGCGGCCTTGCTGTACTGCCGTCGCGCGGGCCCGGAATAACAAGCCGCACGACAGGCCGACTGCCGATCAGACGATCTTCGGCATCGGCGTGGTCAGCGACGTGGTGAGGTTCACATGCACCAGGCCAGCACCGGCATGCACCTCCACCTTCTTCAGGGTAACGGTGCGTTCATGCTCCGGGGCACGGTCGTTGTCGGTCATAGTGGCCGGGGACTTCACCGCGACCAACGCCAAGTCGCCCAAGTTCATGCCTGCGCTGGCGCACAGATCGGTCGCAGCCTGCAGCGATTCGACGAAACCGTCCTTCAGCACCACGCGCTCGGCCGGAACACCATACGCATGTTCGGCGACCCAACGCACGTTCTCCACCAGAGCCATGCCCTTATGGCTGTGCGGTTCGGCCGGCATGGAACCGTTCATCACAGCGTCAACGAACGCGTCAAGCTGCGGGGCAAGCGCGTCGCCGCCATCGCGGAACAGGTTGCCCACAATCGGCTCACGGAACTCGAGATCCTTCGCGGTGGCCTTGAGCGCCGGAACCTGATCATCCTCGCCTTCCCACAGGTTGATCAGCGGGAACGTAGGAATATCAAGACCTTCCAGACGCTGCACATGGAACGGGTAGCGCCATGCCAGATCGGGATCGTCACGCCAGGTGGAGGCGCGGGTCACCACAATGGCAGCGGACGGCCACTGGGCCCCATACTCGCGGCAGGCGATGTCAAGCCATTTCTGCGCACCGGCGTCGGTGCCGTAGCCAGCCTCGACGATCACCACATCATGCAGAGCGCAGGCCATCTCCACGGAAACCAGCGTCGGAATGCCGATGGACACGTTGGCGAACGGGCCGCCGTGCACGTACACCGGGGAGCCATTGACGGTCTCCGTCTTGGCGGGCTTGACGGCATCGCCAAGAATGCCGGTGATGCGCCACAGATCGACGAACTCGCCGAAGGTCACGGCCTTGCCGTCCTTCGTGCCGGCGATCATCTTGGACACACGCTCGGAGATCTCGTCCATGGAACGGGACAGCACCACGATCTGCATAAGCTCGCAGGTCGGAGTAAGCACCACACGTTCGGCCACATCGCCCTTGCCGCGGTCAACGGCGATCTGACGCAACGAGCGGGACGGCACTTCGGAAACACGCGGCACGAGAATCGTGTCAAGCCTGCCTTCGTCCACAGCCTTCTCCGCAAAGGAGACCAGCAGATTCTGAGCGGCCTCGATAGCGCCCATCTCACCGCACAGACCCCAGTCGATCAGCTCCGGGTGGGTCAGGGACGCCTTGCCGCCGCCGGAGGCACCGCCCTTGGAACCGGCTGCGGTGATGCCCATGCTCGGCTGGCGCAGCACTGCCGCCGCGTCAATGCCACGCTCGTTCAACGCATCGATCAACGCGATGGTGGTAGTGGTCTTGCCTTCGCCACGGCTCGCCTTCAATGGCGTATCGGCGGTGACCAGCACGACCTTGCCGTGCTTGCGCGGAGCATCCGGATTGTTCTTCAGATAATCGAGATAGCCGAAAGCGTCGATCTTCTGCACCAGGCCGTACTGGCTGGTGAAGTCCTCAATGGAAGTCATGCGTTATGGTCCTTTCTGTGTTTTCCTCTTGCAGTGTTCGCCAAACGATTAGAAATCAGACATGTGGAAACCGTTCTTCATGGCCATGCTGCGTGTATACAGCACGGAATCCAGAAGCTTGTCGGTCTCTTCCTTCAGCTGATCGGCCATAGTCTGATTGGCGGCGGCGAGCACCTCCCGCACTTCACCGTTACGCACGGCGGAGACAATGGCATCCGGGTCCATCGGCTCGACATCGCCATCGGCGTTGTCCGCATCGAATTCCGCCGCGTCGAAGCCCAGGCGGGAAGCCTGCTCGTCGGTGGCTGCGACCATGCGATGTCCCATGGCGCCGGTCTTCTCCTGGTAGCGCTCGACCGCATTGGCGGTGTCGGCGAACGCGCCATCGCACAGGGCCGCGATGATACGGTTCTCCCAGTAGAAGTTCTCGCTGGTCACGCGCGTGGTGGTGTCGGCCAGGTATGCGGGCGTGACATCGACATTGGCGTAGAACGGCACCAGCGTGTTGAACGGGTTGGAGCCATAGGCCATCCACTGGATCGCACGATATGCCTGCGGGCGGTACGGACGCAGCTGCAGCACCGCAAGCTGGCTTTGACGGTTGATGCCGATCGGACGGTACATGTGGCGGGTGCGCTCGTCGCCGAGCTTGCCGTACGGATCGTACGGAGTGCCCTGATAGTGGCCGGACAGCACATACTTGATGTCTTCGATGGTCACCTTGCGTTCCGGCTGGCGAGCCCACGGGATGTCGTTGTTCTCCGGGCGATGATCGGCGTCCTGGCCATCCCACATTTCGTCGTAGGGGTTGAGGAAGCGCTGCATCCACCATGCGCGCGGCGTGTTGTACACGTGGTCGGAATCGGAGTGGGAGCCGAAAGCGTCGCGCGGGTTGAACGGCGACGCCGCTTCGACGGACAGGTCGAGATGATTGCGCTCGATGAACTCGCCAAGGTCGGCGGAGCACATGTGCTCGGACTGCTCGCCCAAAGCGTCGTCCAGATCGAATTCGTCGATGCCCAGCTGGTTCGGCATGGTCACGTATGCCGAATCCGGCACACGCTTGGCGATCCAATGATGGCCGCCGACGGTTTCCATCCACCAGATCTCGTTCACGTCGGAGAAGGCAACGCCGTTCATCTCATAGGTGCCGTATTCCTCAAGCAACGCGCCCAGACGCTCCACGCCTTCACGGGCCGTCTTGACATACGGCAGGACGATGGTCAGGAAATCCTCCTCGCCGATGCCGCCGGCGACCTCGGGCTCATAACCGTCCTCGCCTTCCTTGCCCTTGGCGGGAACAAGCTCGACAAAGGGATCGGCGCCAAGCACACGCTCGTTGGTGGTCAGCGTCTCGGTGGCGCTCATGGCCACGTTGGCCTCGTTCACGCCGGCCTCTCCCCACACGCCTTCCTTCAGATCGGCGTTGGGAACACTGGTGTACTGCATGGGGTCGTCCGGCAGGTCGATCTGAACATGGGAGATGACCGCACGGTACTTGCGCGGCTGATCCTCCGGCTTGACGACAATGAGCTGCTTGGGGCAGAACTCGCCGTTCGCGGAATCCTCATTACGGGCAATGATGGTGGAGCCGTCGTAGCTCGCATCCTTACCTACCAAAATCGTGGTACAGGCCATGATTTCCTTTCTTTCTTGGATTATGCCGTTCCCCGTGAGGAACGAAGTATTTCAGGCACGCCCGGTTACATACATGACGGCTTGGTCCGGGGTTTCGGGGGTTTCACGCAGCCTATGGAACAGCTCGTTCATCCAGAACCCCTGATTGAGCCCGGGCAGCGGCTGCTTGGTGGCCCACACATGCAGGCAGTAGTCATGATCCTTATCCGGCGGCTGCGGGCCGTTATAGCGCATGATAAGCGCCGGATTATCGCCGCGCCCCACAAAATGCGATGCCGAGGAATTACGCCCCTGCACGGCCTCGGGGATCATGGCGGGCATCTGACGCGAGAAGTCAGGCGGCACAGCCAAGGCATGGGAATCGTTGAAATCGAACATCAACGCATCGATCGGCAGATTGGCAACCGTCCAGTGAATCCATTCGAACCCGCATACGGGAATGGAATCGGGATCGGTGAACGCCCAATGCAGGTACCGCGCCTCGGAGTCGACTTCATCGATATAGAAGGGGAAGGAGATGGCGGGTGCACCGTCCACCCGATATTCCGGTGCCGCGGCTTTGGCGAAGTCGTCGGGCACGACTGTGAAATCAGCGGAGATCTTCATATGCTTCAGTGTATCGCGCCCCCTGCTTGTCTCACGCCCTTGGCTCATTTGCCTATCCATACGAAGACCCCGCCAACCCAGAGGAGCGGGATTGGCGGGGTCTTACGAAATGAACAGCTGCTCAGCGACTCACTGGGCAGGCTTGTAGAAGTCGCCGTTCAGCGCGGCCTTGGCCTTGGCCTGAGCCTCTTCGAAGGTGACTTCAGCCAGCTGGGCACGCACGTCGTCAAGAGCGACCGGGGTCATCGACAGGGAATTCACGCCCAAGCCGGTGAGCACAACAGCCAGATCAGGATCGGCGGCGGCCTCGCCGCACACGCCGACCGGCATACCCTTGGCGTTGCCTGCATCGCAGATCAGCTTGATCGCACGCAGCACCGCCGGGTGCCATGCGGTCTGGTAACCGGCGACGGAACCGAGCGTACGGTCGGCGGCCATGGTGTACTGGGTCAGATCGTTGGTGCCGATGGACACGAAGTCGGCGACCTCGGCGACCTTGTCGGCCATCAGGGCGATGGACGGGACCTCGGCCATCGCGCCGACCTTCTTCAGTCCGAAGCTCTTGCCCAGCTTGACGAAGTAATCGGCCTCATACTCGTCGGCGACCATCGGGGCCATGACCCACAGATCGGCGTCGGTCTGGGCATCGGCCGCGGCAAGCGCCTTGAGCTGGCCTTCCAAGACCTCCTTATGCTCACGCAGGGTACGCAGACCACGCAGACCCAGAGCCGGGTTCGGCTCGTCCTCCGGGGTCAGGAACGGCAACGGCTTATCGGCACCGGCGTCAAGCATACGGATGACGACCTTCTTGCCCGGGAACTGGCTCAGCAGCTCGGTGTAGGCCTTGGTCTGCTCCTCGACGCTCGGCGGCTCGGAGTTGCCGATGAACAGGAACTCGGAACGGAACAGGCCGACGCCTTCCGCACCATACTCCAGTGCGGTCTTGGCATCCGCCGGCTTGCCCAGGTTGGCAAGCAGCGGAACAAGATGGCCGTCCTTGGTGCCGCCTGCCTGGCCACGCAGTTCCTTGGCCTTGGCGGCATGCTCCTTGGCTGCCTCGGCCTGCTTGATCTCCTCGTCGGTCGGCTCGGTGACGACCTCGCCCTTGGCGGCGTTCACAATCACCTGCTCGCCGTCCTTCAGATCGGCCGCCTCGGCTGCGGACACCACGGACACGATGCCGCGAGCGCGGGCCAGAATGGCGGTGTGGGAGGTCGGTCCACCCTGAGAGGTGACGATGGCGAGCGTCTTGGTCAGATCAAGCGTGGAGGTGTCGGCGGGAGACAGATCTTCGGCGACGAGCACGAACGGATCGTCGGATTCCGGGACGCCCGGAGCCGCAACGCCGCGCAGCTCGGCGATCACACGCTGGCCGACATCATGCAGATCGGCCGCACGCTCAGCCTGATAGCCGCCGATCATCTTGAACATCTCCTCGACCTGGGCGAAGCCTTCGAGTACGGCGCGCTCACCGGTCTTGCCACCATTGACGAGGTTCTTGATGTTTTCGGCAAGAGAAGGATCGGAGGCGAACATGGCGATGGCCTGCAGAATCGGCGCCGCCTGCTTGGCACCCTCATCGCCGTTGGCGGCCTGTTCGGCCTTATGGTTCAGTTCGGCGTTCACCTTGGCCATGGCCTTGGTCACGCGCTCGTTCTCTTCCACCGCGCTGACCGAGGCGTCGCGGCGAACATCCGCCGGCTCCTCCAGCGGCGGAGCCATACGAATGACCTTGCCTACCGCAACGCCACGTCCGATGCCAACACCCTTGATAATCATGAGGGACTCCCTTTCCTAATTGTTCCGACCACCTGCTGCATGGTCGGCAAATTGGATATTCGCGCGTACCTGACGCGTTCCGTTACTGCAATGACCCCCACCGTCTTTGCCGGTAAATCATTTTCAGCCTTGAGTTAGTATACACCCCGTAATCCGCGACACAAAAACAGTAAACGTTTTCCGTGTTTTGCGAAACAATGCTACACTGTAACCCAGCGGCGCACCTGTTGCCGCATGATTGTTAGGAACAACAGAACACATCGACTCAAAGGAGTGTCATTATGGCAACCCGCACCATCACCATCAACGATCCCGTCGGCATCCACGCTCGCCCGGCAGCGCAGTTCGCCCAGGCCGTCACCGCCTCCGGCTGCACCGTGACCATCGCCAAGGAAGGCGGCAACGCCGTTCCCGCCGGCTCCATCCTGTCCGTCATGGGCCTGGGCATCAAGCAGGGCGACGCCGTAGTAATCGACGTGCAGGGCGCCGACGACGAGACCGTTGCAGACAACCTGGTGAACATCCTCGTCAACGCCGAGTGAGCACACTCGCTTCGAGCATCCAGCCGCCCGCCCTTTTGCGACGGGCGGCTGTTCTATTTCGCCCACGGTTTTGGCACCCCACACCGCTACACTGTTCCACGGCTTGTTTCACACTGCATTCCCACTGCACACGCAGATACGGCAAACCGCGGAATAAACCCGCCTGAACCACGCACGAATCGCTAAACCCATACGAACCACACGGAGGAGAACATGGCCGGCAAAACAAACAGTTCCATCACGAACGTTGCCGCACTGGCCAACGTATCCATCGCCACCGTATCGCGCGTACTATCCGGCAAACGAGGCAAAGACGACGACATCGCCAGACGCGTACGCGCGGCAGCCGAACAACTCAACTATTCCGTCAACTACGCGGCAAGCGCATTGCGCAGCGACGTCACCAACGCCATCGGCCTGGTCATCCCCAGCGCCACGGACTCATTCAGCGCCCAACTGCTCGACGAAATCGAATACGCCAGCGACGCCAACGAACAGCAGCTGATGATCGGCATAGGCAACGACCAGACCACGCAGATCGACCGCATCGAATCCCTCGTCTCAAGGCATGTGGACGGCCTGATCGTAGTGCCGGCCGTCAACGCCGACCTGACAGACACACTGGACCATTACGCCGGCACCATGCCAATCGTGCAAATCGGCGGGCACCAGCAGTCGTTCCGAACCTCCATGGTCTCCATCGACGAAAACGCCGCCATGGAGCTCATCATGAGGCACCTCACCGAGCGTGGCGCGCACGCCGTGGCCTACATGGCCAGCAAGGAGATCTCCTTCGAATCGGCCGAACTGTTCACCATGTTCCACACCCAGGTACGCTCATACCGTCTCACCACGCACACCGACTGGAACCAGTTCGGCGAACGCACGGTGCAACGCGGCTACGACTGTTCGATGCGACTGTTCGCCAAAGACAACAGGCCGGACGCCCTGGTGTGCGCGGACGACGCGGTGGCCTTCGGCGCAATGGTGGCGTTGCATACGCTAGGATTGCGGGTCCCCGAAGATGTACGCATCGTCGGGTTTGACGATTCTCCGCTTGCCGCAACGACCATGCCGACACTGACCTCCGTGCAGCCGCCATTCGAACAGATCGTCGCGGAATCCCTACGACTGATCTCGACAGGCAACAGCACACCCGCGCACGTCTCGCTGCTGCCCCAGCTGGTCATACGTGAATCCACCGGATACGGCGAACGCTAACAGCCGCCCGGCTGCTCCTGACGTTCACAGCAGCGCGCAGAACAACGCCTCGAACACCAGCAGCGGATTGCCATTGCCGTTAAGGCGTTTACGCGCCACAGCCACATGATCAAGCCGTGCCACGGCACCCTGACGCGACATGCCGGCCGCAAGCTCCGCAATGGCCGCACGATGCTCGCGGTTGATGATCCCGACCGACTCTTCGGCATTATTCTGCAGCACCGCAACATCACGGTACACGCTGGCGATGGAGTTCAGCGCACGATCAAGCACGTCACGGCTACGACGCGTGGCCTTGCGCTTGATCTCATCCTTCTTGGCAATGGCGTTATAGGCACCGCGCAGCTTGGGAGGAATGCGATCCGACTCCCCCAGCCCGTTGATGCGACGAAAATCAGCCTGTTCCCTCGCCGCCACACGTTCCACATCATGTTCCGCCTGCGACTTGGCATCGGCATTCAGCCTGTCGGCAAGCAATACGGCATCCGAAGCCCGCTGCAGATTCAGCACGCCGGCCACCAACTCATCACGCTCGGAACGCACCCGCTCATCGGTGGCATACAGCTTCGCAATACCGATATGCCCCTCGGCAAGCCGTGCGGCCTGCTCGGCGACACTCGCCTCAATGCCATTGCTCCGTTCAAGCCATTGCGCCACGGCGTCAGGCTGAGGCACGGCAAGATTCACAATGCGGGTACGAGAACGGATGGTCGGCAGCACATCCTGCGCGCTTGGAGCGCATAACAACCAGATGCAATGCTCCGCAGGCTCCTCGATCTCCTTAAGCAGCACATTCGTGGTACGTTCCAGCATACGATCCACGTCTTCGATGATGATGATGCGCCACGGTGCGGTACTCGGCATCTGCTCGGACACGGTGATCAGCTCACGCACCTCATCGATACCAATAGTCACCTTGTCAGTGGCAAGAATACTCACATCAGGATGCGTTCCGGCCAACACCTGACGGGTAACCCGCGTAGGCTCGGCATCAAGACCATGATCGGGACTCTCCAACGCCGCCGCAAAGGCACGCGCCAGATTCGAACGCCCAGACCCCGGAGGGCCGCAAATCAGCCACGACTGCGCAAGCTTGGACGAGTCTCCCGTCGCAATCGCAGACAGCATGTCGCATACAGGCTTCTGCCCGATAATGCTCTCCCAAACACTCATGAACGCATTCCCCTCAAGACCGGCACCTCCAAGCGACTACAGCAGCCCCACGAAATCCTCACGAATGGCCTGCCATACCTCCTCCACGGTACCTGAAGCGTCGATCACGCGGAAACGATTCGGCTCTCGCGCCGCCAAATCAAGAAACGCCTGACGCGTGCGACGCTGGAATGCACTGCCGGCAGCCTCCATACGATCCTCATCATGGTCAAGCCGCGTATGCGACAACGCGGGATCCATATCGAGCAGATACGTCCTCACCGGCAACAGTCCATCCGTCGCCCACATGCTGAGCGAACGAATCTCGGCTGCGGTAAGTTCCCGCCCTCCCGCCTGGTAGGCCAACGAGGAATCACAATAACGGTCGGTAATCACCACCGCCCCACGTTCCAAAGCCGGGCGGATGACCTCAGCCACATGCTGAGCCCGATCGGCCGCGAACAGCAGAGCCTCGGTACGAGGGGCGATATCCACGCACGCCTCGCCATCAGCGGATTCGGCGGGAACACCATGCAGCAGCAGCCTGCGGATGGCCGTGCCGAGCGCAGTGCCGCCCGGCTCGCGTGTGACAACGACCTCACGGCCCATTGCCTCAAGTTCGTCGCGCAATCTATTGACCTGCGTGGTCTTGCCCACGCCGTCTACGCCTTCAAAGGAGATGAATATGCCTTGGTGCATATTCATCACTGTACCCTGCGACGTTCGCAACGCTACCGCTGCTCACTGCCACGCACAGTCCACCGGACTATCACTTCTTCTTCGCAGAGCCCTTAGGCACGACGCTCGGACGCTCATAGCCTTCATGCTCGGTCAGCCAGGCGATATCGGACTTCACCGTAGACGGCGTAGACCCCAGCTCCTCGGCAATGCGCGTATTCGCCCACCCCTTATCGGCCAGCTGCTTCACCTTGGCGCGGCGTTCGGCGCGCTTCGCCTCGACGGCGCTCACCGCCTTCTTCCCACTGGTCTTTCTCGCAGTCGACTTCTTGGCGGCGCCACGGCGACCGCCGCGCTTCTTCGTCGGACCCATCGCACGCTTCTCGGCAAGAATGCGGTACGCATCCTCGGGCGTGATCGTAGCGGGATCGTATTGACGCGGCAGTGTGCGATTCGTTTCACCATCCGTCAGATACATGCCGAAACGGCCTTCACGAATCACCACGGGCTTCTTGCTCTCCGGATCGGTGCCGAGCTCACGAATCGGCGGCTTGGCTGCGCCACGGCCACGACCACGGAATTTCGGCTGCGCGAACAGAGCCTTGGCCGTTTCAATATCAACGGTGAAGATCTCATCCTCGGAATTCAGCGAACGGGTCTCCGTGGAACCATCCGCCTTCGTCTTGGTCAGGTACGGACCATACCGGCCATTGTTCGCCGCAACCGTCGACGTGGAGATCTCGCCGGTTTCGGCGTTCGCCTCCTCATAGGAGCCGACTTCACGAGGCAGGCTCAACAACCGCAGCGCATCATCCAACGTAATGGATTCCGGGCTCATCGTCTTAAACAGGCTGGCCATTTTCGGGCGAGGCGCATCAGACTTCTTCGACCCCTTGGCCGGGGCCGGCGAAACGGCACCTTCGACGGGCAGCAATGCCACATACGGGCCGAACCTGCCATTACGCACCTCCACGGTGCCTCCGGTCTTCGGATCCTTGCCAAGCTCGCGCGGCCCACCGGAATGATTCTCGATCAGATCCCGTGCAACGTCCACCGTAAGCTCGTCGGGCGCGATGGTGTCGGGAAGCGCCGCGCGCTTCGGATTGCCGTCCTCATCCGTATGCGCCATGTCCTCCAGGTACGGACCGTACCTGCCGACACGCACATGCAGGCCATCACCGATCTCAATGGTATTGATGGCACGCGCATCGATTTCACCCAACTGCGCCACCTGGCGCTGCAGACCCTCATGGGCCTCGTCCGCATTGGCCGCTGCGGCATCGCCATCGCCGAAGTAGAAACGGGTCAGCCAATCACACCCGGTCTGCTTGCCATGCGCAATCTGATCAAGGCCGTTTTCCATATCGGCGGTGAACTGGTAATCGACCAGCTTGGGGAACTTCGTCTCCAACAGTTTGACGACCGCGAACGCAAGCCAGCTGGGAATCAGCGCACGACCACGCTCATACACGTACCCGCGATCGATGATGGTGGAGATAATCGACGCATACGTGGACGGTCGTCCAATCTCCTTGGCCTCCAAAGTCTTGACCAGCGACGCTTCCGTGTATCGTGCCGGAGGCTGGGTCTCATGCCCGTCGGCCTGCACATCGGCAACATCCAGTCGTTGGCCTGCGCTCATTGGCGGCAACGACGCATTGCCTTCGGCATTCTCACCTTTCCTGCCGCCCTGCTTCGCCGCATGATGCTGCTCGCCGGTGGCCTTCATAAAGCCCGGAAAATCAATCACCGTACCGGAGGCCTGGAACAGCGCCTCACCATGGCCGCCGGCCGGAGCGGAGATCTTCACCGTTGCGGTCGAACCGGTGGCGTCTGCCATCTGAGAGGCAAGCGTACGCTGCCAGATCAGCGTGTACAGCTTCAGCTGATCGCTTGGCACCCTGGTGGCGAGCTCATCCGGATCATGGAACCGTGCCCCCGCCGGACGGATGCATTCGTGGGCCTCCTGGGCGCCAGCCGTCTTGGTGTCGTACTGCTTGGGGGCATCGGACAGAAACGACTTGCCGAAATGGGATTCGACGGCATTGCGGGCAGCCGCGATGGCCTCGCTGGACAATGTCACCGAATCGGTTCGCATATACGTGATATAGCCGTTTTCGTACAACCCCTGAGCCGCGCGCATGGTGGCACGTGAGCTCATGCCCAGACGGTTACCGGCGGTCTGCTGCAATGTGGAGGTGGTGAACGGCGGCAATGGGCGACGACGATACGGCTTCGATTCCATCGACATCACAGTGAACGGCGCATGTTCCAGCTCCTGCGCCACGGCTGCGGCATCCGTCTGGCTCAACTGGCAGACGTTATCCGCGAACCCGGCCGGGGTCAGCTTGCCATCGGCGCCGAAATCCTTCGACCCGACCAGACGCCTGCCACCCAAAGACACCATGCGGGCGTCGAAGCCGACACGCTCGCCTTGTGTGTTCGCAGCGGCGAGCTTCGCCACGATATCCCAATACGAAGCGCGGGTAAAGGCCATGCGTTCCCGCTCGCGCTCCACAATCAGTCGTGTCGCCACCGACTGCACACGGCCGGCGGACAGACCCGGCCCGACCTTGCGCCACAGCACCGGGGACAGCTCGTAGCCGTACAGGCGGTCAAGGATACGACGGGTCTCCTGCGCGTCGACCATATCGGCGTCGACATCACGGGTCTGTTCAAGAGACTGTTTGATGGCGTTCTTCGTGATCTCGTGGAACACCATGCGCTTGACAGGCACCTTCGGCTTGAGCGTTTCCACCAGATGCCATGCGATGGCCTCGCCCTCACGATCCTCATCAGTGGCGAGATAAAGCTCATCGGCTTTTTTCAGGGCGGATTTCAGATCAGCCACGGTCTTGCGCTTGTCGGCTCCGACGATGTAGTACGGCTTGAACCCGTCATTGACGTCCACGCCGAACTTGCCGTAATGCTCCTTATCGGCCGCAGGTACCTGACTGGGCTGCGCGAGGTCACGAATATGCCCCACCGATGCCATGACGGTATAGCCGTCCCCCAGGTATCCGCTGATCTTGCGTGCCTTGGTAGGAGACTCTACGATCACAAGCTTGCTGCCGTCTGCCATTCCCTCTCCTTATTGCTGTGCTTTCGTGAGCCATAATACTCACGACATATGGTCAGCCGTTTCATATCGCCCGACCGGAGCCGATTGCCCCGCGTGTCAGCCTCGACTGCGGGGCGGCGCCGGAGGCTCCCCCACCAGACCGGTCTTGCTTAACGGCGAAGCGGTGAGCTGACGTGTTGCCGATAGCAGGCCAAACACCGTGGCGTCGACCCCGGCAATAAGCATCATGGAGGAATACACCGAATCGGTGTTCGCCCACGCCGCACTGACCGTCAAACCGGGAATCACCTGCCAGATGACATACCCTGCGAACGCGGTGGCGAACAATCCCGCGGTAATGGCCACCGCGGAAACGATCTGCACGCCTGCGGAGGAACGACGGGTGCCCAATGCGTCCATGCCGGAAGTACGCGTACACGCAAGCACGATCAAGGCAAGCCCGGCCACGATCAGCATGGACATCACCGCATCAGTGGGACGATGCCACTTGCCGCACACCACCGACAGGCCGACGAACAGCCCCCACGCCATAGCGACCAGCGAAGCGAGCCACCGCCAGACGCGCGGCACGGCAAGCACCAGCATCGCCGCCGAGGCCATGGCCAGTATGGTATGGCCGGATGGCGCGGAATTATGCGCGTTGTCGATTACGGTTTTGATGATGAACGGACGAGGCAGCACATACTTCAGCAATGACATGCAGAAGCACAGCACCGCGAACACCGCCATCTGACCAAGCAGCCACCACCGCTTACGCACCGCGGCAATAGCCACGGCACCCACGGCGATAATCGTCGAGACGATCAGCACCATCGGATGCGTGCCGACTCCCAGCACCGCGGAAACCCAGCCGGGAACGATCGAAGAGAACGAGCTTTCCACCATGTCGTCATAGGACTGGCCGTTCTGCGTGCACACGCCCAACCACCATGCCACACCAGCCAAGACCAGCAGCAGCACGCCGAATACCAGGCACAGCACCCTGCTCGATGTGCGCGGGCGAACATTCAACGGATCGACATACCCCAGTGCGCCCAGCTCCTCGGGTTCGGCCCCCAGCGCGCCCTCATCCTCAAAATCAGACAGCGACACTCCGGTCTCCGGCGTGACTATGCCGGTTTCTTCGAAATCATCGAGCAGATTCACAGGCGCTTTGGGGTCGCGGATCACGGGCTGCATGGGAGTGTGTTCGTCGGTCATGGTTTTAAGAGTAGTGCATCAGCGGAACAGCAACCGCTTCGGCAACGGAACGGCTTCGTTCCGCATGCGGATATAGAAAAACCTCTACGCACCCGACAGAGGCCACTTACCCTTGCTGCATTCCTGCCCTGGGGGAGTTCGGTGACGTAACGCCGCGTAGAGGCGTAATTCAGTTTACACTACGACCGGACTTCGGCGATTCGTGGTGCCGATCCGTTCACGCAATCCGTGTTTCCTGCCATGTTTCCCGACGCTGCGCGCATTATGCCGAAGCGAGACGTGCACATGCCGCATCAATCGCCTCATCACTGGCGGTGGCGGAGAATCGCAGATATTCCACAGCGCCGTAGAACTCACCTGGGCTTGGTACAATGCCCAGCTTGGCGAGTTCAGCCATATCGGCCCAGCAATCACCGTTCAACGTCTTGACCCACACGTATAACGCGCCGTCCGGCATAGACGCACGGTACCCGTATGCGCGCAGCGCCTCCACCAGGCGTGCCAATCGATCGTAATAGCGTTTCCACTGCGTGCGCACGGCTTGCGTATCACGCAGTCCGGCAGCCATGGCGGCCTGTACCGGCCCGGGAATAATCTGCCCGATCTGCTTACGGTAATCGCTCATGGCATGCACCAGGCGATAGTCGCCGGCGATGAAAGCCGTACGATACCCGGCCATATTGCTCTGCTTGCTCAGCGAGTACAGCACCAGCACATTGTCAGCAGTACCCTCGCACACGGAAGGGCTCAGCGCGCATGGCGTGGACGGCATGGCCTGCACACCAGCCTGCTCGGGTTCGATTCCGTGATTCCCACGGGTTTCGCAACGGGCGGAACGCCAATCCATAAGCGCATAGCACTCGTCGGACAGCACCACCGCTCCGATGCGACGGGCCGCGGCAATGATCTCGGCAAGCCATTCGGCTCCCAGCACCCCGCCTGAAGGATTATTGGGGGAATTGACCCATACGGCTTTGACGCCAGGAACGTTCACCCAGGATTCGACGTCGGCCACATCGTCGACCTTCAGCACGGTGGCGCCAGCCAACTGCGTGCCGATCTCATAGGTCGGATAGCTGACCTTGGGCTGCACGACCACGTCACCGGTGCCAAAATGCAGCAGGCTGGCCATTAATGCCACGGCCTCCTTGGAACCGACTGTGGGCACCACGCCGGCGTTCACCGCGCCCAGATCCACACCGCGCATGGTGCGGAACCATGTTTGGATGGCTTCGCGCAGATCGGCGCTGCCGACGGTGGCGGGATACCCGTGCGCGTTAGACGCATCGGCTGCGCCCGCGAGCGCCTGCTGCACGCTGGCGGGGACAGGATCGACCGGAGAGCCGACGGAAAGGTTGATCATGCCTCCGGGCGCGGCTTCGGCCAAGGTCTTGTATTGTGCGATGCGCGACCAGTCGTAGGGCGATGAGAATTCGTGAAAACCCACGTATGTTCCTTTCCGTATGTAGCGCAACGCCTTTCCCGAGGGAAAGGCGTTGCGATGCGTGTGACCGTTACTGGTTCTGCGGCGGCAGGGCCGCAACCTGTTCGGGATCCTTGCCGATGGCTTCACCGCCGGCACCGCCGCGGTCGCCGACTTCGGCGAAGAAGCTCACTGCGGCGTCCTTGTACCAGGCCCACTCGTCGGGCAGGTCATCCTCGTAGAAGATGGCCTCGGTGGGGCACACGGGCTCGCATGCGCCGCAATCGACGCATTCGTTCGGGTTGATGTACAGCGAACGGGACCCTTCGTAGATGCAGTCGACCGGGCACTCGTCCACGCATGCCTTGTCCTTGACGTCCACACAAGGCTGGGCGATAACGTATGGCATGGTTACCTCCTTGAACAATCGCTTCCGTCTAGGCTACTCCCCGGCTTGGGCAAGTTCCGCCCCGCTCTGGGGTTGTGCCGCTTTGTTCAACTCGCCATTGCCGAGGCGCGCATGCCGATACCCGTAGCCGAAGTAGATGATGAAGCCCACGATCAGCCACACCACGAATCGAATCCACGTCAGCACGCTCAGGTTGAGCATGAGCCAAAGATTCGCCAACGCGATGAGTATAGGAATCCATGGATTGCCGGGCATCTTGAACGTGCGCTTGAGATCGGGGCGCTTCTTGCGCATGATCGGCACGGAGATGGCGACGAGGGTAAAGGCCGAAAGCGTGCCGATGTTGACCATGTCGGCAAGCACGTCGACATCGGAGCAGGCCGCGATCAGCGCCATGACCACGCCCACGCCGATCTGCAGGCCGACGGGGGTGCCGTTCTTGCCGGTGGTGCTCATCCGGCGCGGCAGCAGGCCGTCTCGGCTCATGGCGAACACCACGCGGGTGACGCCCAACAGCAGCACCATAACCACGGTGGCCAGGCCGATCACGATGCCGAAGCTGATGATCTTGGCGGCCCAGTTGGCCCCCACCATTTCGAACGCGGTGGCCAGCGACGGACTGCTCTGCTTGGCGAGATCCTTGTAGGACACCATACCGGTGGTCACGATGGCGACAAGCGTGTAGAGCACGATGATGACGCCCATGCCCACGCCGATGCCCAGCGGCACGTTCTTGCGCGGGTTAATGGCCTCCTCGGAAGTGGTGGCCACAACGTCGAAGCCGAGGAAGGCGAAGAACACCAGCGCCGCGCCGGACAGGATGCCAGTCACACCGTAGATGGTCGGCGTCATGCCGGTGAACCACTGCCATAGCGGCTGGTTCATGGCGGCGCTGACGCCGGAAGCGGCATCGGATGATGCGACCGGTTCGCTCGGGGGGATGAACGGGGTGAAGTTGCTGGCCTTGACATAGAAGAAGCCGACGATGACCACGAACAGTACGATGGCGATCTTGAGGATGGTCAGCGCGCCATCGACACGGGCACCGATTTTGGTGCCGAATACCAGCAGCACGGTGAAGAATGCGACGATGACGATCGGCGCGAAATCACAATGGAACGATCCGATGGCGACGTTTGTGTTGATGTTCCACCCGACAAGCCGGAAGAAATCGTTCAGGTAGACGCCCCAGTATTTCGAGACCACCGAGCCGGCCATCAGCATCTCCAGAATAAGATCCCAGCCGATGATCCATGCCACGATCTCGCCGACCGTCGTATAGGTGAAGGTGTAGGCGGAACCTGCCACCGGAATCATCGAGGCGAATTCCGCGTAGCACATGACGGCCGCACCACACACGATGCCTGCGATAAGGAAGCTGATGATAACGGCGGGACCGGCGTGGAACGCCGCGGCCTGCGCGCCGATGGAGAAGATACCGGCGCCCACAGCGACGGCCACGCCCATGATGGCCAGATCCCACCAGGTAAGGTCGCGTTTGAGCTTATGCCCAGTTTCCGCGGTCTCTGCAAGCGTTTGCTCCACGGACTTCTTTCGAAATATGTTCACTGGTGTCCTCTCTTCCGATTCAATGCCCAGCGCGACTCCCGCCCTAAACGGATAGTGACTGTATCACCACCATAAAACCCTGCGCTTTGCTACGGTCATCATCCGGTTACCGCAGCGAGAACCCCACGACCACCGGTTCGGGCACCAGGCGCACGCCGAAGGTATGTTCCACACCATCCTGCACGGTTTTCGCCAGCTTTGCGATATCCTGCGAACCGGCCTGGCCCCTGTTGGTCAGGGCAAGCGTATGCAACGTGGATAGACCTGCCTTGGCGCCATCATCCACCGTATAGCCCTTGTGGAATCCGGCATGATCGATAAGCCAGGCGGCGGAGGTTTTGACGCCGGGCTCGCCGTTGGGCAGTACTGCTTCAAAGCGCGGGGCTTCCGGGGGGAGCATGGCTGCCTGTTCGGCGGTCAGAATCGGGTTCATGAAGAAACTGCCGCAGCTATGGCGGTTGGCGTCGGGCGTATCGTTCTGGGCGCGTAGCGCGGTTGCGACCAGCGTCGCCTTCTTCGTTCCCTGCATGGCCAACCGGGTGTATCGCGTCGCATCCTCCAGCATGCCTTTGGCCGCACGCACCCGTAGCACGGCATCGCGGATCTCCTTGGTGTCCATACGATCGCCGACTTCCACGCCCAGGGCCTTGGCAAGCTGGCCGTAACCGACCACCCCCGTGCTGCTGTGCCGCAATGCGAAGGTGACGGACAGCACCACATAGCGTGGCGTGGGGAAGAACTCCCCTGCCGGCACGGCCGGAGCCTGGTACATGCTTGCCTTCAATGCGCTCATGCGATAGCCGAACCGCAGCTCGTCGGCATGCAGGTTCTTGACGGCTTTGTCCTTACGATCCCAGACTTCGACAGATTCGACGCTGCTAGCGACATCCTGGCCGTATGCGCCGATGTTCTGCACCACGGACGCACCAACGGTGCCGGGAATACCCGACAGCCCCTCAACGCCCTCAAGACCCAGCCGCACGCAGTAATCGACGAAATCGTCCCAATTGCACCCGGCTTCGGCGTTCACATGCACTGTGCGGTCGTCGCCTTCGACTGGAGCGGCCTCGTCCGGAACGGTGATCGCACGGCGCGCGTCGCGAACCACGACGCCATGGAACGGCTCATCGGATACCAGCACATTGGACCCACCGCCGATGACGAACAGCGGCAGTCCCTTGGCATCGGCCTCTTCCACGGCCTCGATGACGCCGACACGGGTGGTGGGCTCTACGAAACGATCGATCTCGCCGCCGACGGCGATGGTAGTGATGTCTGCAAAAGAAGTCATGGTTGCCAGCATACAAAAAGACCCGACCAGTGGTCGGGTCTTCAAAGCATTGGGTGCTCAGCGAGTCTCGCGGTGCACGGTCTGCTTGCCGCAGCGAGCGCAGAACTTCTTCAGTTCAAGGCGATCAGGAGTGTTACGACGATTCTTGGTCGTAATGTAATTACGCTCCTTGCACTCGGTGCATGCCAGCGTGATGCCGGGACGGATGTCGGCGCTCTTAGCCATGTTCATTCACCTCTGTAGTCATTAGTAGCGCCCGTCGGTCAACGGGCGCAATTTGTAGCGAGGAAGAGGCTCGAACTCTTGACCTTACGATTATGAGTCGTACGCTCTAGCCAGCTGAGCTACCCCGCCAGAGAGCCCCGAGTGAGAATTGGACTCACGACCTCTTCCTTACCAAGGAAGTGCTCTACCACTGAGCTATCGGGGCGTGGCGGATAGTGGATTCGAACCACTGAAGCACGAAGCGGCTGATTTACAGTCAGCTCCCTTTGACCGCTTGGGAAATCCGCCAGGTCTCTGCTCCCTGTCTTGGCTGAACCTCAACAGGCAACTCGAATAATATGCCATGTCTGGAAGACTTTCGCAACTCGAGGCACCCGCACGGCGTGTCGCAAGGAATTAAGCGGCTTTTCGATACCATAGAGAGCATATTCAACAGAAAACCCCGCGAAAAAACGCGGGGTTTTCTTACGTAACGGGGAATCTCAGCCAAGAATGGCCAGGATGTCACGAGCAGCGACGATCAGGTAATCCTCGCCCTCGTAGTGCACTTCGGTGCCGCCGTACTTGGAGTACAGCACCTTGTCTCCAACCTTGACATCCACCGGGATACGCTCGCCGGCATCGTTGCGACGGCCCGGGCCGACAGCCAGAACTTCACCCTGCTGCGGCTTCTCCTTGGCGTTGTCCGGAATGAACAGACCGGAAGCGGTCTGGGTCTCGGCCTCAGCCTGCTTGACGATAATCTTGTCTTCCAACGGTGTGAGCTTAATCGACACTGTGGGTCACCTCGTATTCGTTAGTAGTTCAGTGTATCTGCGCCAGGAAACGGACCCAAGAGGCTGACGATCACCTGAGTGGTTTCAAGCACTGAACCATATCGTAGCGCGATTTTTAGCACTCTGCCAACTCGAGTGCTAACGCTGTGAGAGAAATTCCCCCAGGCTCACTGCGCGACGCGACGCGCAAGAATCTCCTCGAGATTGCCGCCCAGCGAATCGCAGGTCGCGGCGGGAACCGCCACCTGCGCCGACTGCTCGGACTTATGGAAGGAATCAACGTCAACGGTCTGCGCGTCAAAAGCCTTATCGTGATCCTGGGCGGAAGCGGGCTCGGTCTCCATCTTCGCCTGGGATGCCAGTGCCTCGCGCTCTGCGGTATCAACCGGCTCGGCCTTAGCGACCTGACGGGTGGATTTGATCTCGAGACTGCGAGGATCCTCTTGCGCATGCTCCGTGCTCTCAGCAGCCTCGACATCCACATCACGTGCTCTGCCAAGCGAGAAGGAAATAAGATCCTGTGCACCGGCCTCACGAACGGTCTCGGATTCAGAATGCGGCTCAGGCAACGGTCTTTCCACCACCGCCACAACAGCCTTGCCCTGCTGCTCCTGCGATTTACGCGCGGCATGCTCCTGCAATGCCTTGCGCTGCTCAACCTGCGCCTTATGCAACGCCTGACGAATCTCACGCTGCGTCATCTCATCGGTAGGGGTTTCAGCCACCGCTTGCGCTTGCGCCTGTTCTCGGACGCGCTGCGCCTCACGTTCCTCACGCGCTTTTTTTTGAGCCTCCAGAACAGCCTTGTTACCGGCCACTCGCTTACGAGCCAACGACAGTTCATGCTCCCACTCGCGAGCCTGCTTCGACGCATGCACGCCAAACGCCAGAACCACCGCCAGCAACGCGCCGGGAATCAACGCATACAACGGGCTGAACCGCAACGAAAACGCACAGACCAGCACCACCACCGTAATCAGCGCCAATGCGGCAACGATGATGCGGCGACGCTTAATCGCCGCCCGACGCAGGCTACGTACCTGAGCAACGCGTTCTGCCGTAGGCATACCCGGCTGCTTCGTGTTCGGCTGCATCCCAACCCCTTCCATATGTGTCTGGCCATCGCTGAACCGTGTTCCGCTGTGCTCATCCACAAGATGCAACGAAGTCGAAAACTTGTCCGCACGATGTTCCAGCACTTGCTTCATGCTGTTGGACGTTCGTAAGGGCAGCCAGACCGCGATTCCCAAGAGTACGATTACCGCCACGATAATCGTGCTCAGTGAATCGTATCCCATAACCCTCAAGAATAGGTGAACGGCATCACAATATTCGCGTTTCTCTCTGGGCGTGTCGGGATATGAGACGAGATTCGAACCCCTCACCCAGATCTTCGGCAAGCAGACTGAAGGTCCGATGCGTGCGCCAACGACCGTCGACATACATGTAGCTGGCCCTTTCGCCCTCGTCGCGGGCGCCTACCTTGCGCACCACGGCCAGGGAACGCCCATTCTCCGGAAGAATGGCGATCTCCAGCCTATGCAATTGCGGACCGTCGGGGCTGCCGATGGCCCAATCCGCCAACATGGCGAGCGCCATGGGGGCGATGCCATGGCCGGCATAGCCTTGCGCCACCCAATAGCCGACCACCCCGCTGCGCATCGCGCCATAGGTGATGGCGCCCAAAGAAATCTGACCGATCATATGCTTGCGATATTCGATCATGAACACTATGCCCGTGCCCTGAGCCTCATTATGCCGCTGCTGGCGCACCCATTGCCCGAACGTCAGCCCTGCGCCATGCATCGGATCGCCCGCCGACCAGGGCTTGAGCCAATCCGAGTTCTGCCATCGAACGGTATTCCATTCATCGGCATCGTCCATATCCATGGTGCGAAGCGAAATCGGCACGCCACCTACCGGCGCATGCAATACGAGAGGCACATGGATGGCGTTTGGCGACGCCACCCCGAATACGCCGCGAAGAGTCTGAAGCAAAACCACACCACCATTGTGCCATCAACGTCGCCGCACATGGCGCATGCCGACCGTCAGACGAACGCCGCCGGCCCGAATCTCCAACAGGAACCGGCACCGGTAAGCTGGCTGGCATGGAGCCGAAGGACAGCAAACAGGCTTTGCGTCGAAACGTCATCGCCAAACGCAAGGCAACCACTATTACCGAGCGCAGACAGGCCGGCGAGGCCCTTGCCCGCGGCATCGACGCATTACCGCTGCCACGCCAGCAGCGCACCGTGGCAGCGTTTCTTTCCATGGGATCGGAGATCGAGACAAGACCATTGCTGCATGCGCTCGCCGAGCAGGGGTACCGTATTCTGCTGCCTCGGCTCGGCAGTGGACTCGATATCGGGTGGGGCGAATATTCCGACCTGCCGATCGAAGACCTTGGCATGCACCGGCCGCAGGAGCCTTCCGGCGATACGCTGCCGGCAGACGCCCTGGCACAAGCCGGGCTCGTGCTGCTCCCGGCGTTGCTGGTCGATATTCATGGAACGAGACTGGGACGAGGCGGAGGCTGGTATGACCGGGCGCTGGCCCATTGTGCGCCAGGCACGCCGATGGTGGCCATATGCTGGCCCTGGGAGGTGGCTCGCACCGACCTTCCCCGCGAAAGACACGACATTCCCGTCACCGGCACGTTCACGCCGCTCGGCTACTCGCCCATCGCTTATCCTCAAGCGTAATCAGGCGTAGCCGTGTCAGAGCGCCGACTAGGATATGAACGGTTGCAACCCGAGTAAGACGTCTATTCAGGAGGAGCGTATGCCTACCTATCATTATCGCTGCAAGAATTGCGGCTATGACTTCACCAAGTACCAGTCCTTCAGCGACGACCCGATCACCACTTGCCCCGAATGCCATGAGGAGCAGGTACGCAAGGTGTATTCCGCGGTCCCGATTGAGTTCAAGGGTTCCGGCTTCTACCGCACCGATAAAAGCTGATTGCATAAATGCGACTGCATGGATGCCCGGCTTTGCCCAGGGTCCATATAATGCGGCAACGTAACGGTGTGCGATTGGTGAAGAATCGATAAGGCACAATCCACACAGGCCGCTACGGCTTGCATACGCAGGCCCATTCCCCGACCATGGCGGTATGAAGTACACCAACGCACCGCCATGGTCTTTCTTTACCTCCTTCGCCGCGCCGACTCTTGCGGCCCGACGTCGCCGCGCACGGCTTTTCCGCGGCGCCACCGCAATGTTCCTATGCCTGGCGGTATTCGGTGTTCTGTATTCTTTGGACGCCATCACCGGCACGGACACCATCGTGACGGCGGCGACGCCCATCGCACGTGGAACGACCATCCGGCATGACGATGTTGTTATGATGACGGTTCCTGCCTCGCCAGTCACCGGCAAGGCGCTTCATACCACTGACAAAGCAGTGGGCTCCATCGCGCAGCACCCTATCGAGGCCGGGCAGCCGCTGTATGCCGGCAGCATCGGCAAAGCCCCCACGATCACAACCGGAGGCACCGTGCTCGATATCGCCGTGGCGAACAGCATCAACGCACTGATACCGGGAGATACGGTATCGCTGGTCTCGGTGGTGGGTTGCGAGCCGACCTCGCAGGAACACAACAACGAGCAGCCTGCAGCCTGCACACTGGCCAGTCAAGCCATGATCATGGAAGCCAAGGCTCGGCAAGACGGCAACAGCACCGAACGGAATCTCCTGACCGTGGCATTGGATCCGCAATCAGCCATCCGCGTGATGAAGGCCGGCGAATCGGGAGCGATCATCGCAGTGCACCGATAACCGACGATTCACCCATAACGGGGTGGAATAGCATAGGCACATGCCTTTTCAGGGATAAAGCAGCGCAATCGCGACGATGATTCCGCGGCTCGTATACGGGAGAGAAAAGAGGATGCAATGAAGCCAGAGGAGACCGGACCGAGCAGACAACATGCCGGATTGAAGCGACTGATCGGCATGGTCACGGCATTCGTTCTTGCATCAGGCGGAGCCCAATAAGTCGAAAATCTTTACGCATACCAATCTTGGTGCCGGAGAACCGCACAACGCGATTATCGAGCTGGTGAACATGAAACAGGCATCGGGTCACAGCGGCAACCCTAACCTGTTGCAGGGGACCACGTCAACGGATCCACCACACCATCGACGAATTTCCGCGAAACGGCAACGCACGCTACTTCCTCATCCGTTTCGATGCCAAGGGCGCGCAGAACGCCCGCAAGCAGATCGACGCCCCGCACAGGATCCTGTGCGGGGCCCAACCATACAGCCGCTTCATACAACCGCTCGGCTTTGCCGACCGCCCTCTTAATGGCCCCGTTCGCTGAATTGCGCCCAGTGCGGCGGAAGCTCGGTGAGAATGCGCTTATCGTCGTCCGCTTCGCGCTGCCGTTCGGTCATCATGTCGGAGGGTTCGAGCTTGACACCATCTGCGTCAAACAGTTCAGTGCCCTGACGTACCACGCGCTTGTGCTTGCGCGGCGTACGACGAGTCGCACTGTAGGACCGTGCATCGCCTTCGACGGCGTTACCGGCCGTCTTGCCTGATTCATCGCTCATTCGAGCCCCCGATACAGGTCGGCAAGCTGAGACACCAGATGATCGACTTCCTTTTCGGGATTGACGAACGCGCCGACGCTCCATACGGAAGCGACGGACCAGCCCAACGTCATCAGATCGGCGGACAGCATACGATGCCGTTCACGCGTGGATTGGATCGACATGAAGTTCGCGTCGTCGGTAAGCACCGCCAAGGCGAATGGCTTATCCTTCAGCCCGACCACCATCGGAATGGTGACGCCGCGATTGAACCCATAGTTCACTGCGACGTTCAAGCCACGGTTGCGAATACGGTCGGCAAGATCGTTCAGCAGCACATTGCGCCCATATTCGGATTCGGCCGGGCGGATGTCCTCGCCGCCGAGCTGTTCGGCCCACGTAAGCAGCGTTTTCAACAGTTTCGCACCAGGCTGGTGGATACGCTCATCGTCCATATCGACGGAACCGAAGGCACTGACAATGTCGACATGGCGATCGGCCAAAGCCAGCGCATCGAGCAGCATGCCGCGCCCGCCGGGTTCCTCCAGCGCACCGAACTGCTGCAGCAGTCGGCCATGCGCGGTCTTCGCATAGCATAGCGAAAGAATCACGTCCGTAGCCTGGGCGCCGGCAACCTCGCGGATGCCGATCAGACGCACATGACGCAGGAAGGATCCCATGGCCTTGTCCTTGGAGGCAAGCGCCTTCAGTTCGGCACCCAGCCGTACACGGAACGAATCGGTGAGCGTCACCACGGTAAGCATGTAGGTGGTCGGTACCACCGCGAAGCTTGCCGCACGCTCGGTAATCAGTCGCACCACCTCGGCGATCTCCTGCTGACTGGACTCCACCAAACCCGTGTTGAGCACCGGAGTGCCTACCGCGTCAAGACTGTGGTACGCCACATGACCGCGAACGGCCTCGGTGCAGGCGTCGTAATGCACTTCGCCATACCCCTCGGATTCAAGGAATGCCGCCAAGCTGAGGGAACGGCGCACCGGACGGGACTTGACCTCGATCTGGGGCAGTATGTCGATCAGCTGCTTCAGGCTCTCGCACGTCACCGTATTGCGATGCGCGATGATCACGATCTGCTTGACACGCGAGACGATGCTGAGCAGCTGGATGGCCGGAATATGCGCACAAGCGTCGACGATGGCGACATCCGCAAGCGTGGTCGGCTCGGTCAGCGAGGCGAGCGTATCCGGCGTGGCCATAAGAATCGGCTTCGAAGCCGCAAGAATCTCGGCATGCTCACGGCGCATGCTGTCCAAGGTCACCTTGGTCTGGCTGGTCAGCTGCGTGTGCAGCATGTTGGCTTCCTGCGTGCGGGAGAACAGCAGGTCGCAAAGGCGACGCATGGATTCCTGCGCGACCATCGGGCCGATGGAACGCACATGCTCCACATCGACCTGCTCGAATCGTTCGGTGACGGTGGCCAGCGCCGAACCGTCCTGGTTGGAGATGATCGGCGAGGAATGCACGATATCGTCGAACACAGTGGTCCACCAGGCAAGCTGGAGTTCAGCGCCCACCGCGTCGTTGCCCACCTGACGGTTGGTCAGGTCGGCGACCAGATCGTTCAGCCCGGCCGCCTGGAATTCGTTCTCCAAGCGGCAACGTTCCGGCAGGGTGTCGAGGGCCAGATGGTCATCGTACAGGCTCTTCAGCCTGGATTCGACATCGTTGAAATCCCGGGCTTCGAGCTCACCGCCACGCGGGGTGGTGCTCAGTACGGTATCGAGAGCGGTGATGTCCTCGGACATGGTCTCCTGGGTGGAGATCATCTGATCGAGACGCTGCGGCAATACCGGCCATCCGCCATGCGGTACAAGGGCATGCCACTGCTCGCCCTGCTTCTTCACCACGATAAGGGCATCATGCAGGTTCTCGACCTGCGCGCCCACGCGCAGCAGGGATTTCGCCTCGCGCACATGGCGGCGGCGCTCCCAGAAGCCCATGGTGGTGCCTTCGCTCTTGCGCTGTTCCTTGGACTTGCTTGCCTCGATCATCGCGTCGATGTCGCGTTCGAAAATCTCGGGCTGGAACACATCGAGCACGCGCCTCAAGTTCTTCAGCACCGTGATCTGACGCGCCCATTCGCGGGCGGTATTCGGCACGGGGAAACCGCAGGTCTGCGCGGTGATGCTGACATGCTCGCGTACGGCGGGGAAGACCTTCTGCATCAGATCGACCACACGCTGGTATGCGTTCACCGCGTCTTCCTCGTTGGTGATCGAAGCCTTGTACCATGCGGTGTCGTCCGGGCCGAGCGTGTATTCGCCGAGCTCACCGGCACGTTTGAGCTTGTCCGCCCATTCGTCGAGATGACCGCCAATCTGGCGTGCGGATGCTTCGGAAAGACGCACATGGGTACTCGGATGCGTGGGATAGGTGGAGATCGAGGCCAGATTCTGAATAGTCTGGTATGCGGAGACGCCCCACTTCTCGTTGACGCCGTGCAAATCGCCCAGATAGCGCGTCAGCCTGGAGCGCACGCCGACCAGTTCGTCGGAGAGCTGGTCGAAATGCTGGCTGGCCACGCCCGTCTGGAACCCGACCGCGGCGATAAGCTGACGGTCGATGCTGGTGTTGGAATCCTCATCGGCGATATCCAATACCATGCCGGTCATCTCATTGGCATGCATGGACTGGAGGAAATGGCGCTTCTGCTCCGCCACGCCGGGCACATACAGCACGGAACGTCCGTTCATCACGCATCGTGAGGCGATGGCTGCGGCACGTTCAGCGGTATCGTTACCCGAAGCGGAGTCGACGACGATGCTGTGGCCGGCTGCGGCCAGCTGCGCGGCATACCGCACGGTGTTGTCGACATCGCCCACCTCGTATTCGGAATGAGGATCGGCGTCGAACGGGCTGTATTCGGGAATGGACACGTTGCCCAAAGCCGCACGGGACGAATCGTCGCCAGCCAGTGCGTCAAGCAGTACGTTGCCGCTCGGGCCGTTGCCAAGCCGATCGATGATGCGCTGCGTTTCCGCAAGGATCAACGCCGCAGGCTCCATAAAGCAGCCGAGAATGATGCGGCGTTCAATGGAGAAATCGGCGATGCGCGCCTTGGCCTCGTTGGAGATGGCGGTGAAAATGGCGGATGTCTCAGGAGAGCCGGAACGGTAGTTGGAGCTGTCCAGCAGCCTGTCTTCGTCGATATATACGCCGGCGGCATGCAGACGTGAGACCAGTGCCGAGTTGAGCGACACCTTGCCGGTGAATCTCAGGGAGGAATGCCCCAGCTGTTCGCTGCGGGTCACGTCCACCGGGTACAGCAGCACCGGCAACGCGCTCCCCTTCCATATTGCGACGCCGACGATCAGCGACAGTTCGGCCACACCACTGACACGCTTCTTGGAGGCCTGGCTTTCCAGCACCCTTCCCAAACGCCGTTCGGCAGCCCTCAGCATGCCGTTGTCGCGGAACATCGATTCCAATGTCACGTGGCCTGCCGCGAACAGCTGCGCCACGCCGGATGGATGTGCATGCGTCATATCAAGCTGGGCGCTGAGCTGGTTGATGTCCTCCAATGGAGACGGAGCCAGCGAGGCACGATACTCATCATGCCATGTCTGGAATTGGTCAAGCATGGATTGCGTACTCATGTATTCGATCACTTTCCTACTGCTTTACGGTAATCCTGATAGCCCGGATTATTGGCAAGAGCCTCATCGATGTCCTTATTGCCCTGCGCCGCGAGCCAGGCGTACAGATCGTCGTACAGGGACGGGTTCATGGCCAGGAACGGCAGCAGCTCGGCATGACGCGCCATTTCGAACTGCTTGGTCATATCCGGCGTACGGCGGGCGTCTTCGGAGCTCAATCCGTCGACCTCGATAACAGGCTCAGGAGGCTTGTTGAATTCGCCGCGGGAAACCTTATCGAACACCGATCCCGGTTCGAAGGCTGGCGTGAATCCACCTGCCGCGTCGGCGGCATTGATGGGCGAGGCAAAGCCATTACCCTGCTGCGTTTCGGCATTGCGGGCAAGTGGGGTGAAGACCACGGAACGGGTCTCGCGGAACACCGCGGTTTCCGCTTCCGGCTCGGCCTGCGACCGCATGAACGTCCGGTCGGCAACTGGCGCATTGCCCGCTTCCGGCTGCGCGATCAACGGTTCGGCCTGTATGCCGGCCTGCGTCGGCTGCTGAGCGTCCGCCGGCTCCGCAACGTCCTGATCACCGGTCTGATTATTGGCTGGGATACCGGATTCACGAGATTCGCGCACGTCCGCCATATGCTCGTCGATCCCAGCGAACAGGTTGTGTGGCTGTTCCTGATGTTCATCCTCGCTGGGAAACAGCAGTCGTGTCTGTTTGGAGGATTCCTCGGCGTTTTGCGCCAGACGGTGGACTGGCTGCATGGATGGCTGTGCCGTCGGCATCACGTCTGCCGGCTGAGCGGTCTCTTCGCTTTGCCTGGGCTGTCGGTCAAGCGGTGACTGCGCAACCGGCTGTTCAGCGTGTTCCTGCTGCACCGGCCAATCCGTGGGAGGTTCCGCTGTCATCGGCTGAACCGGTTGCACGAACTGGACAGGTTGCACTGGCTGCACCGGCTGGGCCGCGGCATCGTTTGCGCTACCGCTCAGAACCGGCTTGTTCTGAGATTTCGGCCGCTGGGACTGGAACATGGTCGTCGGTTCGCCGGCGCGCAAATCGAGGATCTGATCGACGGACATATCTGCCGCGTCGGGTTCCTGATGCGTGACTGTCGGCATCGAATAGTCGAATAGATTCGCAACCGGCGCGCTCTGCTCATGCTCCGATGCATCCACGCGTTCGAAATCAGCCGGCACATCGCCGAACTGAACACGCATCGGCGAATACGGAAGAATATAGTCATCGTCTTCAGGAAGACGCATCAGTTCGCCATTATCGCGAATGATGTAGGTGCCGTTGGTCGAGTTGAGATCATGCAGGATGGCCTGGCCGTCGCTCCGCACGGAGAACTGCGCGTGGCGTTTCGACATCGATTTGGTGGAATCCTCCACCTCCATGCGCGTCGTGCCATCATCGGGCAATGGTCGCAGGGGTTTACGTCCAATCTCTACGTTCTCACCAGGATGGACAGTGATCTGTTGGCCACCGTTGACCTTTACCTGCCAGTGGCATGCCGTTTCAGCGCTCACCGCATAGCCTCCTTTTCGTGATTAGACACTATTCCTATTGTGTCATGGAGCAATCCCTTTTGAGGGATTACAGCTCAGGAATTAACAACTTTCTCCCATTAACGGCGAAACCCCGCCACCTGGAACCAGGTACGGGGTTTCGCGGAAAGCTGTGACAAGCGGCTCGAAGCCGCGCGAATCACTTGAGCTCGACGGTAGCGCCAGCTTCTTCCAGCTGGGACTTGGCCTTCTCGGCGTCTTCCTTCTTGGCGCCTTCCAGGACAGCCTTCGGAGCGCCGTCAACCAGAGCCTTGGCCTCAGCCAGACCCAGGGAGGTGATAGCGCGGACGGCCTTGATGACCTGGATCTTCTTGTCGCCAACGGCGGAGAGGATGACGTCGAACTCGTCCTTCTCTTCCTCAGCCGCAGCGCCAGCAGCCGGAGCGGCGGCAACAGCGGCGACCGGGGCAGCAGCCTCGACGTCGAACTTCTCTTCGAAGGCCTTGACGAACTCGGAGAGCTCAACCAGGGTCATCTCACCGAAAGCTTCGAGCAGCTCATCGTTGGTGTACTTAGCCATAATGGCTTCCTTTCATTCTTGGCGACGGACTGAATTGAAGAGGTGGCCGTCACCTAAAACAATTGTTTTTCTTTTTTGTGGTTGCTTCATTCATGCGGCGAGCCGCAGCGAAATCAGGCAGCCTTTTCCTGCTTCTCGCGCAGCGCATCGATCGTACGCACGGCCTTGGTCGGCAGAGCGTTGAACAGGTACGCGGCCTTGGACATCGTAGCCTTGATGTCGCCGGCGAATTCCGCGAGCAGCTGCGGGCGAGACTTGAGATCTGCCAGCTGCTTGGCACCTTCGGCATCGTACACGGTTCCGTCTGCGAAACCGCCCTTGATGACGAGGGCCTTGTTGTCATTGGCGAAGTCACGGATGACCTTGGCAGCCTCAATGAAGTCACCATGCACGAAGGTGATGGCGGTCGGGCCGGAGAGAATCTCGTCGAGACCCTCGATGCCCGCTTCCTTGGCGGCGATGCGTGCCAGCGTGTTCTTTGCCACAGTGTAGGAAGTATCGCGGCCTAGCTTTTCGCGCAGATCAGAGATCTGCGGAACGGTAAGCCCGCGGTACTCGGTCAGGTAGATAGCATCAGCAGAACGGAACTCGTCCGTCAGCTGAGCGACCACCGCTTCCTTTTCGGGCCTCTTCATGGCGTTCCTTCCTAAGTCGGCCGTTGACTCGAAGCGCGCCTTGCCAGGCAATAAAAAAGCCCTGCGCACAGGCAGAGCAACATAAGGCCGTTTCCGGCAGCCCGCAAATGGGCTTATATCTCTCAACCTGCGCTGGCTTGGCGAACCAAACTTCGGAAATACGCTCTCACGCATTTCAACCAACGGTCTGTGGTTTACGGGTTGCTACGATACGCACCGCCCAAGACTTCATGCATATCGGCGTGTCGCAGCATGCAGTGCGATACGCCGAATCCACCACCGGAGAGAACGCCGCTGCCAACCGCCCTTACAACGTTGCGGCATACTGTGCAACGGAAGCGGTGACCTCCTTGAGATAGTCGAGGGAACGACGCCAATGGCCGGGCACTTCGATGGAATGGTTGGCATCCGGGTACTCATGCACATGGGAGGTGAGCTTATTGGCCTTAGCGCGATCATAGAAGGGATCGGCGGTACCGGCGCAGATAAGCGGCGCCGGGCCGGGATAGGCCACGTCTCCCCCATCCTCCTCGACGGGGATGATCTGATCGGTCGGGTCGAAATCGGCGGGGTTGATCACCGGGGTGAGCAATGCGAACGGCAGCTGATGCGCGCGCGCCACATGCGGATAGGTCAGTGTGGTCAGGGATTTGCCGATCAGCATCAGCCTGCCGGACGCGTCTTCCGTACGCACACGCTCCACCCAGCCGTCGATCGCACCGTTGATCACCGGGGTGACCACCGACAGGTCGTCCGAGGCGTTGCACACGTTCATCCGATCCACACGCCATCCGTTTTCCGCCAGCGCTTGCGCCGCCCAATACAACAGCGGACGATCGCAGTTATAGCCGGTGCCCGGCATAACCAGCACCCGGCCGTATTCGCTTCCTGCGGGGACGCGGTTCTTTCTCCACGACGTGATATTGACCTCGACCAACGGCTTGGCCATATGCTTTCCTTTCTCTCCCCGCTTATCGCGTTACCGTATGTTGACGGCACTCACTCTAGGACGCAGCCCCAACCGATGGACCTGCCGCGTTCAACGACACCCGTTTACTGATAACGGTTCTCATTTATGATATGATGGCGTCATCACCGAAAACCACAACCACAAACCAGCCGCAATTGCACGACGAAGCAACCGGCACAACAAGGAGAACCGTTGACCCGCCTACAGAAAACCATCACCGCGGCCGCAGCCTGCATGGCCTTGCTGCTGACCGGCACCGCATGCGGAAGCACAACCAGCACAGGCAACAGCGCGAACAGCAACGTGAAGAACACCATTACCGTGGCGGCCTCCATCAACCAATGGGGAACACTCGCCAAAGAACTCGGCGGTGACCTGGTGGAAGTGAACAGCATCATCCACTCCACCAACGTGGAAGCGCACGACTACGAACCGACCACCGCAGACGTGAACCGACTGCACAACGCCACGGTCGCCATCGTCAACGGCGCCGACTACGACCCATGGGCCATCAAAGGCGCGGCGAACGGCAAGGCGACCGTAGTGAACGCCGCCGAAGCAGGCGGCAAGAAGGACGGCGACAACCCGCACGTGTGGTTCTCCGCCAACGTCCGCGCCAAAACCGCCGACGCGATCACCGCAGCCTACCGCAAGGCGATGCCCGCCAAAGCCAGCGAATTCAGCAAACTCAACAAGGCATGGCAGGCCAAGGAAACCGAGCTCGAGGATCGCATCGCCAAAAACGAGGAGGCGACCAAGGGCATGACCTACGGCGCAGCCGAATCCGTGGCGCACTATCTCGCCGACGACCTGGGCATGATCGACCGCACGCCCACCGGGTACGCGCAGGCCACGGCGAACGAAAGCGAGCCGACACCCGGCGACATCACGCAATTCACCAACGCACTGAAGCACAAACGCATCTCCATGCTCATTCTCAACCCGCAGGAAGCCAACGCAACAACCAGGCAAATCACCGACGCCGCCAAGAAAGCCGACGTGCCGATCATCGAAATCAGCGAACAGATGCCCAGCAACTACAACAGTCTGCTGGACTGGATGAGCGCCCTCGTCAGCGCCATCGGCCACACCAGCTGACAAGACCAGCTTGCACCCTGCCCACTGCACCGGCACCGTTTATAGCGAAGCGCCCGACTCCTCCACCGGAGGAATCGGGCGCTTCGTCTATCAGCGACTCATGCAGCGCACATGACCCGCACGACTACAGGATGGCGGTCACCACGAAGTCGAGGATGAACAGAATCGCCACGACCCAGATCACCGGATGCACATCCTTGGCCTGCTTCTTGCAGGTCTTGATGATGCAGTAGGTGATGAAGCCGCCGGCGATGCCATAGGAAATGGAGTAGCTGAACGCCATGAACACGGAAGCGAAGAACGCCGGAATGGCCTCGGAGATGTCGCCCCACTCGATCTCCTTCAACGAGGATGCCATCATGCAGCCGACCACGACCAGCACACCGGCGGTAGCGGCAGACGGCACTGCGGAAATGACCGGGGACAGGAACGCGGACAGCGCGAAGCAGACCGCCACGACCACGGATGTCAGGCCGGTACGGCCACCGGCGGCGATGCCAGCGGAGGACTCCACGTAGGTGGTGGTGTTGGACGTACCGCAGATAGCGCCGATGGAGGTGGCGATGGAATCGGCGAACAGGGCCTTATCCATCTTGGAGGAGAAGCCGGAGCCGTTCTCCAGAGCCTGCTCGTCCTCTTCGGAGAAGATACCGGTACGACGGCCGGTACCGATGAAGGTGCCGATGGTGTCGAAGGTGTCGGACATGGAGAACGCGAAGATGGTCAGCAGGATGATCGGCAGCTTCGACACGTCGGAGAACAGCGCCGGGAAACCATCCTTGGTAAAGATCACGCCGAAGGTCTGCGGCAGCTGGGCGAAGGTATCGGCGATGGACACGGAGTTGGCCATGGTGGTCTGTCCCATCGGAATGCCGATGACGGCGGTGATGATGATGGACAGCAGCATGCCACCACGCACCTTGAGCACGGTGAAGACGATCGCAAGAATCAGACCGATGACGAACAGCCAGATGGTCGGATTGTTCATGACCGCCAGGCCCGGGGTTGCAGCCGTGGCAAGACCCTTGCCGGCAGCCTTGGCATCCTTGGTGGTGAACGTGAAGAAACCGACGTTCAGGAAGCCGACATAGGCCACGAACAGGCCGATGCCGCCGCCGATGGCGTTCTGCAGCAGCTCCGGAATGGCCTTGATGATCATCTTGCGGATCTTGGTGACGGTGATGATGATGTTGATCAGACCACACAGGAACACCATGCACAGAGTCTGCTGCCACGAGAAGCCGAGGCCGAAGCAGACGGTGTAGGTGAAGAACGCATTCAGACCCATACCGGCGGCCTGGGCGTACGGCACATTGGCGAACAGGCCCATGACGAGGGTGCCGATGATGGCCGCGATGATGGTGGCCAGGAACACGCCGCCCCACGGCATACCCGTCTGGGACAGGATCTGCGGGTTGACGATGATGATATAGGACATGGCGAAGAACGTCGTCAGACCGGCCACGACTTCAGTGGACGCGGTGGTGCCGCTCTCCTTCAGATGGAAAAACTTTTCCATTATCTCTTCTCTGTTTTGGTTCTTGGGTTGATAGGAACGCGCACGTTGCCGCGCACGCTCCGGCGAGAATCGCGACTCGCCATGGAACATAAGTTCCGGACGCGCCCACACTAGCACCGGCATGGGTCATGGTCATTACAGGCGTACCGGACTTCTTTTCCGCGCCGAGGCGAGGGCGCTCGTTTTCCGTGACGACGGCAACACAAAATGCGGGCCTGATGACAACTTCTGCGACTGGGGTGACATATGTTGTCGCTCCGGTCGCAGAAGTTGTAACAAAACCCGCAGAAAACGCGAAGCGGCCGCTCAGCCGCGGGCAACTACGGAACTGCACTGCGCAGAGAGCGACCGTCTGCTGCTTCGAGATCCCGGAGGTACCGCCCTAATCCAACTTGAGATCAGCGAAATCGGTGCACGAGTACTCATACGCCATATCCACGATGCGGAATCCCAACCTGGCAGAGATATCTTTCGGAACATCTTCGCCATCGGCGTGAAGATACGGAACGGCCCCGACTCTCCTCGCATCCTCGACGGCATGCTTCAGCAACGTCGTGGCAACATGCCGCCGTCTGGAACCCTCATCCACCATAAGACTGTCCACGCAGGCGTACCCACCCGCCACATACACATAGCAGGATCCGACCAGCTGCCCATCCAGATAAGCGCCAAGATAAGGGACCTTCTCACGCAGGCATCGATTGTCGCGAACGACGAAGTCCTCTCCGCACACAGCACCGAAGCATTTCAGCTCAAGCTGCTCCAATTGAGTGGGATCTGGGCTCTTGACGGAAATCCCCGAGCTGATGCTCCAACCATGCACGTCAACGTCACCGGGAAGAGCCATCGTCAGCGTCGTCTCTTCCTCCATTCCAAACGCATTATCCAACGGCTCGTATCCCACCATCTTGAGGAACAGGTCGCCTCGTGCTTGCTGATAGGTCAACGTCTCCCGGATCTCAGGCGATGAAGGCTGCCCGGAAAACGAAAGCAATTGTGGTCATATTTATCCCGCATCCGGTTGTCCTCCCATTTGACCAGATGCTTCGAAAAAGCGAAGACCGACGAAAACAGCATGGCGAAGTCCTCATCGGCATTCCGAGTAGACATGCTCCCCTCCAGCAACAATTCCAATCCACGCCGCAAAACCGAATCACCATACCATGGCGCGCGGAGGGGACCGACCTCTCCTGAATCTCAGGCACTTGTCCCGAATCATGGGCATACCGCGGAGCCACGGGCAGAAACATCCAACCAATGGAAAAATCCAGTCGACCGACGCCATGCATATGGACAAATCATCCACTGACTGGATAAAAACAACCTCTGACTAACCTCCCACACACCCAAACCACCCACCGGCTGGATAAAACGGACGCTAAGAAGCAACTAAGACGCCCAAAAAACATCCAGACAGTGGAAGAAAAGAGGGCTTCACGGACATTCAGCGCCCAAAACACCCATCTGCTGGATAAAACGCCCTCTGACAAGACACCCACACGACCAAACCATCCACTGACTGGATAAAACAACCCCTGACGAGCCGCCAGCACACCCAAACATCCACTGCCTGGGTAAAAACGGATGCTGAGAAGGACATCAGACGCCAAAATATCCAGCCAATGGAAAAATCCACTCTCTTACCAGCCGATTAAAGAACCAAATCATCCAATCAATGGAAGGAAACGGACACTCAGCATCTCCTTACATGACTAAAACACCCAGTCACTGGATAAAAACACCCGCTTACCGGCCAGCCACGCAACCAAAACACCCAGCCAATGGACAATACGGACGCTAACAGGCCGCTCACACAACCAAAACACCCACCGGCTGGATAAAAACGGACGATAAGAAGGACATCAGACACCCAAAACATCCAGACACTGGAGATAATGGCTGTCGAGACGATATTCAGCGGTCAAAACATCCAGGCAATGGATAAAAACGGGCGAGGTAAACCGCTCGCATAATTAGAACAGCAGCCGCCTAAGCTTACCGCTTAGATAAAAACATCTGCCAAGACCATGCCCACACAGCCAAATCATCCAGACAGTGGAGGAAACACCCGCTGGAGGTCAATCCCGCTGAGAGAAAACACCCGTTGAAAGCCAATCCCCACTGGGAGCTAATTCCACCGAAAACCAATCCCCGCTGGGAGAAGGTAGCTGTTGACAGCCAATTCCATTGGGAACCAATTCCATTGAAGGAAAGCACCCACCGAAAGCTAATCCCGCTGGGGAAAACACCCACCGGAAGCCAATCCCATTGGAAGAAAACACCTGTTGGAGGCAATTCCATTGGAGGCTAATCCCACTGGAGAAAAACACCCGTTGGAGACCAATTCCGCTGAAAACTCCGGCCAGCACAGCCGTAGAACCGAAGCACATATCATGGACCGTGCCCCCGGATCCAGCCTCCAAGCAATAGCAGAACCGAAGGCAGCCAGACGATCATCGGCAACGCAAACCCCAGAAATACCAAAACGGCCCGGAAACGGCGAGTACAAAACCGCCGCTTCCGGGCCATCCCGGCACTCGATCAGCCGAAACGACCGGAAACGTAGCGCTCGGCCTCTTCGTTCTGAGGATTGTTGAACATGGTGGTGGTGTCGGTGAAGTACTCGAGGTGCCCCGGCTGGCCCACGGCCTTCAGGTTGAAGAAGCCCGTGTAGTCGGCGATACGGGCTGCCTGCTGCATGTTATGCGTCACGATCACGATGGTGTAGTCGTTCTTCAGCTCGTTGATCAGATCCTCGACGGCCAGGGTCGAGATCGGATCAAGCGCGGAGCACGGCTCATCCATGAGCAGCACCTGCGGGTGCACGGCCACGGCGCGAGCGATGCACAGCCTCTGCTGCTGCCCGCCGGACAGGCCGACACCCGGATTATCCAGACGATCCTTGACCTCATTCCACAGGTTCGCGCCACGCAACGCCCATTCGACCAGATCGTCCGCATCGGACTTCGAGATCTTACGGTTGTTGAGCTTGACACCGGCAAGCACGTTCTCGCGAATGGACATGGTCGGGAACGGGTTCGGACGCTGGAACACCATACCCACGTCACGGCGCACGGCCACCGGATCGACGTCCTTGGCGTACAGGTTCTTGCCTTCCAGCAGCACCTCGCCCTCGCAATGCGCGCCGGGGATGATCTCGTGCATACGGTCGAGAGTGCGCAGCACGGTGGATTTTCCACAGCCCGAAGGCCCGATGAATGCGGTGACCTTGTTCGCCTCGATATTGAGGTTCACATCCTCCACGGCCAGGAAGTTGCCGTAGTAGATGTTCAGATGGTTGACATCAATGCGTTGTCCCATGTGATTTTCCTTATGACTTGTTGATTACGACTGCACGGTTCAGCGTTCGGTTTTGACGGCGAATACCTTCGCCACCAAGCGGCCGATGAGGTTGAGGATAAGCACGAGTACGATGAGCACGAGAGCGGCGGCCCAGGCGCGTTCCATCGGGATGGTGGTCACGCAGGAGGCGCCCGCGCCGACCGGGCAGTTCGCGTTCAGCTTGGAGTATTCCTGATAGACGTACACCGGCAGCGTGGTCATCTGCCCGGAGAACAGGTTCACGTTCGTGGACGCGATGTAGCCGGCGGTCATGAGCAGCGGCGCGGTTTCGCCGATCACTCGCGCGATGGCCAGAATGCAGCCGGACACGATGCCCGGCAATGCGGTCCTCAGCACGATCTTGGTGATGGTGCGCTGCTTGGTGACGCCCAGCGCATACGATGCCTCGCGCAGATCGTTCGGCACGATCTTGAGCATCTCCTCACTGGATTTGACCACGGTGGGCAGCATAAGCAGCGACAGTGCCACGGAGCCTTCGAAACCGTTGATGGTGCCGGGCCCAAGCAGGATGGTGAACATCGAGAAGGCGAACAGGCCGGCCACAATGGACGGGATGCCGCTCATCACATCCACCAGCAGGGTGATGGCGCGCGACAGCTTGCCGCGGTTGGAGTATTCCACCAGGTACACGGCGCACATCAGGCCGATCGGAATCGAAATGACCATGGCGCCGAGCGTGATCTCCAGCGTGCCGATGATGGCGTGCTGCACACCGCCGTAACCGCCGGAGGGAGTCGGATTACCTCCGACCACGCCGGTCATGTTGTAGCTCAGGAAGTTGAGATTTAGCCTCTTGACGCCGTTGGCGATGGTGGTCCACAGCACGGAGATCAGCGGCACGAGCGCGACGATGAACGCCAGCGAGATCAGCAGACGCATGGCGGCGTCCTTGCGCTTGCGAGCCGCGATGAAGGAACGGGTCGGTTTGAACTTGTCGAAGTCGATGACGGGCGCGCCGTCCATTGGCGATGCTTCGGTTGCGGACATCATGCACTCGCTTTCTCGGTGATCTTACGTGCGATGAAGTTCACCACGAAGGTAATGAGGAACAGCACCAGGCCGGTGCCGATCAGGGCGGAGACGCCCAGAGCGTTCGCTTCCGGGTACTGCGCTGCGATATTGGCTGCGATGGTCTGGTTCTGCGAGGCCTGCAGCAGTTTGAACGAGTAGTTGAGCCCCGGGGACAGGATCATCAGCACGGCCATCGTCTCGCCGAGCGCACGACCAAGACCAAGCATGGAGGCGGAGACGACGCCGGATTTGCCGAATGGCAGCACGGCGAGCTTGACCATCTCCCACCTGGTCGCGCCGAGCGCCAGCGCGGCTTCCTCCTGCAGGCGCGGTGTCTGCAGGAAAATGTCACGCGACATGGAGGTGATGATCGGCAGGATCATGACCGCAAGCACCACGGACACGGTGGCGACGGTGCGGGATGGGTTGGCCGCCGGGCCGGCGAAGATCGGAATCCAACCGAAGGTCTTCGACAGCCAGTTCCAGAACGGATAGATGGCGGGAACCAGCACCAGGCCGCCCCACAGGCCGTAGATGACGGACGGGATGGCGGCAAGCAGGTCGACCACGTAGCTCAGCACGGTGGCGAGCTTCTTCGGGGCGTAATGCGAGATGAACAGCGCAATGCCCACGGAGATGAAGAAGGAAATCAGCAGTGCGAGGGCCGAGACCAGCACGGTACCGAACAGCAGCGGCCCGACGTACTGCCAGAAGTTGGTGGCCTTGCCACCGGTGAAGTTGGAAATCGTGGCGCTGTTGGCTTTCTGATCGCCGCCGATCAGCGGCCATGCGCGGAACAGCAGGAACAGTGCGACGGCGGCGAGCACCACCAGAATGAGGATGCCACAGCCATAGGCAACGCCTTTGAATACCTTGTCAGCGGTTTTGCCGCTGCCGTGGCGTCCGGCCGTGTTGTCTTGCGAACTCACGAGTTCTCCTTGGAACGAATCGGTTTACTCAGCACAGTGAGCGGAGTCGGATTCCTCCCATCCTACATGGGGACCGGGGGCTCCGACTTCGCTCGGAACGGCAGGTTGTGAAGACCTACTTACTTGGTGGAGATCGCCTTGATGGAGTCGGCGATCTTGGAGGTCAGCGTGCTCGGCAGCGGCGCGGTGCCGGCGGCCTGCTGGGCGGTCTTCTGGCCTTCGTCGCTGGTGACGTAGCTCAGCCAGGACTTGGCGAACTCGGCGGTTTTGGTGTCCTTGTACGCCGGGCAGACGATGTCGTAGGAGACCAGCACGATCGGGTAGGCGCCGTCGGCCTCGGTCTTGTGGTTGATATTCACCACGACGCGGTGTTCGCCCTTGATGTCGGCGAGTTCGGAATCCTCGATGACCTTGGAGCCGGCATCGGCGGAGATCTCAGTGTACTTGGAGCCGACCTTGACCGCCACGGTTCCCAGCTCGCCGACCTGGGAGAAGTCGGCGTAGCCGATGGTGCCATCAGCCTGCTTGACGGTGGAGATCACACCGGAGGTGCCCTTGGCGCCCTGCCCGACCTCGTTCGGCCAGTTCTCGGACAGGTCATAGGTCCAATCGTTCGGGGCAGCGTCCTTGAAGTAGCTTACGAAGTTCTGGGTGGTGCCGGACTTGTCGGAACGGTGCACGACGGTGATGTCGGTGTCGGGCAGATTGAGCTTCGGATTCTGGGACTTGATGACCGCGTCGTTCCACTTGGTGATCTTGCCATCGAAGATCTTGGCGATGGTGGAGGCATCCATGTTGACATGCTTGCCCTGATCGGACACACCCTTGAGATTGAACACGACCGCGATCGGGGAGACGTACACCGGCACGTCGAATGCGGTGCCCTTGGCGCACACGTTCTTGGACTGTTCGACTTCGTCGTCGGCGAGCGCCTTGTCGGAGCCTGCCCATGCGGTGGCGCCCTGCAGGAAGGTGGTCACGCCGGCGCCGGAGCCGGAGGGGTTGTAGGCGATCTTGGCGTCGGGGTTGCTGCCTTTGAATCCGGCGATCCAGGCTTCGACAGCGGCCTGCTGGGAGGAGGCACCGGCACCGGCGTAGTCGCCGGAGATCTGGGAGCTGAGATCCTTGGTGGAGGTCGAATCAGTGGTGGCCGCGACGTTGTCGCCGCAGGCGGCGAGGGAGGCCAGCATGGCCAGGCCGGAAACGGCGGCCAGCGAACGAACGATGAGATTCTTGTTCATTATCTTCTTATTCCTCTGTCATCTATCTGGACGGGAGCCGTCGAAGCGCTCGTCTCTAGGACACTTACAAGCCTAGGGAATCCCACGAGCGTGCCGAACCAAAATAGGTGAACGGAAGATGAACACTTCCCGTCGTTCCGGCTGACCTGGGCGACCGCACTATCTGCCGCGCTGCCGTCAGGCGGCTCGGTCGTCTGTCAGTCGGCAGGCTCGTCGATCTTGTATCCCAGGCCTCGCACGGTGCTCAGGTATTTCGGGTGGCTTGGTTCCTCTTCGATTTTGGCGCGTACACGTTTGACGTGCACGTCCAACGTTTTGGTATCGCCGACATAATCGGCGCCCCAAATGCGGTCGATCAGTTGATGCCGGGTGAGCACACGCCCTTTGTTCTGCATCAGGTATTCCAACAGTTCGAATTCCTTCAACGGGAAGAACACGGATTCGCCGCGAACGATGACCTGATGCTGCCCGACGCGCATCACGATGTCGCCGCAGGTCAGCGGCACGTCGTCGTCGGCGCTCCCCTGCTGTTGGGCGTTCTGGTTGCGGCGCAGCACGGCGCGGATGCGTGCCAGCAGTTCGCGGAAGGAATACGGTTTGGTCACGTAGTCGTCGGCGCCGATCTCCAATCCGACCACTTTGTCGATTTCCGTGCTTTTTGCGGTCAGCATGATGATCGGTACGCGGCTTTGCTCTCGAATGCGGCGGCATAGTGTGGTGCCGTCAATGCCCAGGAGCATCAGATCGAGCAGTACCAGGTCGATCCCGCCGTGGGTGAACAGTTCAAGCCCCTCTTCGCCCGTGGCTGCGGCGGAGACCTCGTAGCCTTCGCGGGTGAGCTGGTACACCAGGGGTTCCCTGTAGGATTCCTCGTCCTCCACGATAAGAATACGTGTCATGGTGGTTTTCTTCTCTTTCCTTGGTTTTTGTCCGACTATTGCGACTGATTGTTCCGCCTGGCTATTCCGTCTGCTCGGCCATATCTTCGGCGCAGGGCAGTTCGATGGTGAATGTGGAGCCTTCGGATTCATGCGACCATACGGAGATCGTGCCGCCGCAATCCTCCACGCAATGCTTGGTGATGGCAAGCCCCAGGCCGCTGCCGCCCGTCTGTCTCGATCGCGCCGGATCGACCCGATAGAAGCGTTCGAAGATGTGTCCGATGGCGGATTCGGGAATGCCGATGCCCTGATCGATTACGCGGATGCGTACGGCGTGCTCGCTGGTGTCCACCGCCACGCAGACCGTGGTGTATTCCGGCGAATAGTGGATGGCGTTCTCCACCAGGTTCTTCACCGCGGTCACGATTGCGCTCTCATCGCACATGATCGGCACATCCGGGTCGCTATCGGACGGTTCCGGCCCCAATCGGGTTCCATCGAATGCGAGCACCATCTCGATATGCCGTTGTTCGCCCTGCACACGATTCGCATCGATGGCGGCCCTGGCCACGGCCAATGCCGACATACGCTTGGGGTGCAGGTTACGGCCGGCGTCCTGCATCTTCTGCAGATCGATCAGCCGTCGCACCAATTCGGTCAGGCGGGCGGACTCCTTGCTGACACGCCCGGAGAAATACCGTACCGCATCCGGATCGTCGGCCGCGTCGGCAATGGTTTCGGCCAGCAATGCGATCGCGCCGGTCGGCGTTTTCAGCTCGTGCGCGACATTGGTCATGAACTCGCGGCGCATCTGTTCGAAATGTCTGCGCTCGCTTATATCGACGGCAAGCAACGCATATAGTCCATCACCGATACGGCTCACCCGCACGCTCAGATATTGTTCGCGCGAAGGCAATGATTGCCCCGCCTGCACTCCCCTGCCCGAATGCGTGCCTGCCATGTCGGCCGCCGAACGTGCCACTTCGAGTTCGCGCTCACGGGTTGTGCCGTCATGCTCCACTTGGGCGAGCATGTCGAGAATCTCACTATTGCGTACATGGCCGGCAGCGATGAGACCGAACCGTTCGATATCGTCACGCGCATATTGCACGGCACCGTTGCCGTCGACCAACGCCACCGCCTGCGGCAGCGCGCGTATAAACGCCTCTTCACCGGTGCGCGGCGAATCGTTGCCGGCAAACAACGATTCGCCGCCCACGCTCATACCGTCGTCATGGTATTCGTCACGGGCAAGACGCTCGCCACGCTCCTTGCCGGCCCAATATGCGGCGAGCGAAACCACCGCCGCCGCCGCGACCACCAGAAGAATCTGCCACCACTGCATTTCGCCGCTCGTCGCCCTTTCGACTATCGGGGTTTGCCCACAGGACACCTTCGCTTTACCACAGTAGCGAAGCCGGAACGGCGACAATGCACAATACGCCTGAAGTTCAGCTATTGTTCACCTAGAGACGCCTGAGCAGATCCACGGTGAGATTGGCGGCTGTATTCGCGTATTCGCTGATGTCGAAGCCTTTGAATTCCTCATAGTCGGTGTCGGCGTTATCGGACAGCGCGCGAATCACCAATGCTGGAACATCGTTGCGCGCGGCGACCTGCGCCACTGCGGCGCCTTCCATTTCCACCGCGTCGGCACCGGTGGCGCGGATGACCTCCTCGACCTTGGCCGGGTCGTCCACGAAATAGTTGCCGGAGGCGATGGTGCCGACGATATGGGTGATGCCGGCGTCGGCAAGGGCCTTGTCCGCGACATCCAGCAGACGCCTGTCGCTATGGAACTCCTCGATGGGGTTCTGTTCGGTTCCCGGCTTCCATTGGCCTACGAGTCGCATGTCGGTGTCGAGATAGCGCAGCGTACCGCCAAGCACTACATCGTTGATGTGAAGCCGCTTGTTGAGATTGCCGGCGATGCCGGAGAAAATGATGGCTTCAGGATGGTAGACGTCGATGAGATGCTGCGTGGTGGCTGCCGCGGCGACAAGCCCCATGCCGCCTACGGTGGCCGCGACGGAAAGTTCCTCGCCGCTGTTGGCGGCAAGCGTGCCGCAGGTTATGTCAAGGCTCGCGGCCGTGGCATACGTGGTGTTGTCGAGCGCTTCGGCGATGTGCGCGATTTCTTCGTTCAGTGCGCCGATGATGGCGATGGTTCTGGTCATGGGTGTTCCTTTCGCGTTGTTCCGCCGTCAGTTCCAACGGCGTGCGGCCACTGCCTGCGCGAGTTCACGCAAGAGTTGTTCGGTGTCGTTCCAGCTCAGGCAGCGGTCGGTGATCGACTTGCCGTATACCAGTTGGTCGAGTGGTGCGGCCGGCTGACTGCCGCCTTCGATGAAGCTTTCCATCATGATGCCGGTGATGCCCTGCTCGCCGGCTGCGATACGCGAGGCGATATCGCGCACGACTTCGGCCTGCCTGTGCTCGTCCTTGCAGGAGTTGCCGTGCGAACAGTCCACGATCACGCCGTGCGATGCCGCGGCGTCGGCCGGCATGCGTTTTCTGATGGCGTCCAGCGTCTCGGCCACATCATGGGCACTGTAGTTCGGGCCGCTGGTGGAGCCGCGCAGCACCACATGGCAATCCGGGTTGCCGAGCGTCTTGACCACGGCGGCGCGACCAAGATGGTCGATGCCGAAGAAGGTGTGCTGCTGGGCGGAGGCGAAGCAGGAGTCCGCCGGAGCGCTGATTGAGCCGTCTGTGGCGTTTTTGAAGCCGATGGGCATGGACAGGCCACTGGCCAGTTGGCGATGCACCTGGCTTTCCGTATTGCGTGCGCCGATCGCGCCCCAGCTTACCGCGTCGGAAATATACTGCGGGCTGGTGGGTTCCAGGAATTCGGTGGCGCAGGCGAGACCTTCGCCCAGTACATCCAGCAGTGTCCGGCGTGCGAGCAGCAGACCTTTACGGATATTGCAGCTGCCGTCGATATCCGGATCGTTGATCAGGCCTTTCCATCCGACGGTGGTACGGGGCTTTTCGAAATACACGCGCATGACGATCAGCAGATGATCGTCAAGATCGGCCTTCAATGCCGCAAGACGACGCGCGTAATCCAAAGCCGCGGTCGGGTCGTGCACCGAGCATGGGCCGACGATGACCAGCAGACGATCATCCTGGCCGTACAGGCATGCCCTGATCTCATCGCGGGAACGGGCGACAAGCTCCTGCGCCCGTTCGTTCAACGGCAGGTCGGACAGCACTTGCGCCGGCGTGGGCAGCACCTCGAATTCCAGTACACGGCGGTTGACGATACGGCTGACGCCGACCTGATCCTCCCAACGTGGCACGTCAGTGGCCGTCAACGGGTTCTTCCCCTCATCCATGGCCTGACGAATCGCACGCATCTCCTCCGGTCGATTCAACGGTTCTGGCGCACCGCTCTCCGGCGACGCGAACCTCACCTCATTCTGCTGCTGCATCATGCCTCCTCGAAAACGCTCTCCCACACACAATAGCCGAAACGCCACCATGCGCGGTTCCGCTCGCGGCACGGGCGCGTACCGTCAGGCTTCGCCGCGCAGCACCAGTACGATCAGCAGAGCATTCAGCGCGACGATGAGCACGGCGATCAGCATGAAGCACGCATGGCGAACCGGGCCATCCGCCCACTTGCCCATCAACCGCCTGTCATGCGTGTAGCGCATCAACGGGATGATGGCGAACGGAATGCCGATGGAAAGGATCACCTGACCGATCACCAACGCTTCGGTGGGGTTCGGCGCGAACCATAGCACCACCAGCCCGGGCACCAGGGTGACCACGCGGCATGCCCACATCGGCGCTTTGATGCGTAACAGGCCATGCATGATCTCCGAACCAGCGTATGTGCCCACGGATGTGGAGCTCAACGAGGATGCCAGCAGTCCGATGGAGAATATGATGCCGATGCCGGGGCCGAGCACGCTGACGATGGCATGCTGCGCCCCGTCGATGGAATCGGTACCGCTCATGCCGTGCAGAGAGTTTGCGGCAAGGATCAGCAGGCACAGATTCACCGTTCCTGCCAGCAGCAGCGCCCATGCCACATCGATTTTCGCGCCATGCAGCAGGCGTTGCACCGACGGCCTCTTCCGCCCGCCGGCATAATGGTCGTTCACCAGCGTGGAATGCAGGTAGATCGCATGCGGCATGACGGTCGCGCCAAGCATCGACGTAGCCATCATCACCGAATCACGATTGGTGAAACGCGGCACCAACCCCTGCACCACGCCAAGCGGATTCGGCGGATCGATGAACAGGCCGGCGATGAACCCGAACGTGATCACCAACAGCAGGGCGATGACGATCTTCTCGAATATGCGCTGCGTGCTGCCGCCTTCGAACATCAGCAGCACCGTCGACACCGCGCCGATGATGAGCCCTCCGACGAACAGCGGCAGGTTGAACAGCAGATCCAACGCGATGGCGCCGCCAATGAGCTCCGCCAGATCGGTGGCGATGGCGATCACTTCCGCCTGCATGAAGAACATGAACCGTCCGGCGTCGCTCATACGTTCGCCCAACAGCTCGGGCAGGGATTTGCCGGTGACCACGCCCAGCTTGGCGGACTGGTATTGGATGAACACGCTCATGATGTTCGCCAGCACCAGCACCCACACCAGCAGGTAGCCGTATCGCGCGCCGGATGTGATGTTCGCCGCCACATTGCCCGGGTCCACATAGGCGACCGCGGCCACGAACGCCGGGCCGAGAATGCCGGCGAGCGCATGCCCATGACGCTGCCTGCCAGACTCCGCGCTTGTTGCGGAATCCTTGCCGTTCACGCCGTCTACCATATCCGAATCAGTGAGTCCGTCAGCAACCTGCCTGTATTCCATACCGCCTCGTCTCCAAACCGCTTACGGTATAACGCGGGTATGTTACAGACATGGCCTTTGAAAATGAACGGCCGTATAAAACGCATCGGCTTTGCGGCGAATCTTTCGTCAAGGCCATGCTGCCTACTGCGGTATCTCCTGTGCGGGGCATGCGTGCAGTACGGCAAGCATGGCCGTTTTCTCGTTGGAGGTGACGCTGAGCGAATATTTGGCTTTCACGCCGATCTGCCGCGCCACGTATTCGCAGCGGTAGGCGCTGTTGGTGGGCAGCCAGTAGGCGGCCGAGGCGGATCCTTTCGACTGGTTGGCCGGACCGTCCACGGCGAGCAGATTGTACGGATCGTTTGCGAACGCGTATCGTTTGCTCGTATCCCATGTGTTGGCTCCGGAACGCCAAGCGTTCTCCAATGCCACCACGTGGTCGATCTGCACGGCCGAACTGGTTTTCACGCCGCGGGTGAAATGAATAGTCGCTCCGGTGTAGGGATCGTGCAGTATGCCGCTGGCCACCGTGCATGACCCCCGGTATTTGTAGCGCACGTCGCTCAGATCGCGGGCGAGGATGTCTTCGCGTACATCGCAGCCGTCGTTGTTGGCATCGGTTTTACGGAATCCGAACAGATCGCGGTCGTAACCTCCCGGATTGGCGGAATCGTCGACGTTCAACGTACCCAGCACATCCGCAGCCTGCCCGGTGGCCGTATGCTCGCCGGCGAGCTCGGCCACCTGCGGACTGAGCTTGGTCAGCAGCAGCGCAATGCATGTTCCGAGGATGACGGCTGCGAGCAGCATCGTCAGCGTCCGGAACCAACTGGCGGAGGTGTTGACTATGCGGCGTGGGAAACGTGAACGTCGGCTCATGGCATCCTTGCTGGCTTGGCTGCGGATCTGGGGTGGGATCGGACTGGCGATCAGGCGTAGGTGAAGGTCATCGGATCATGACCGGCGCGGGTCGGGCCGTCCAATGCGTCGATGGCGGCATGTTCGTCGGCGGTGAGCTCGAATCCGAACAGATCGAGGTTTTCCTTCTGACGCTCGGCGTGCACGGACTTCGGGATGATGATGGTGCCGTTCTCGATGTGCCAGCGCAGAATCACCTGGGCCGGGGATACGCCGTGCGCGGCGGCGATGCGTTCGATGGCACCATTGCCAGCGTTGAGGTCGGCGCCGCGCGCCATGGGGGAATACGCTTCGATGGCGATGCCGTGTTCCTTGCAGTAGGCGACCACTTCGCGCTGCTGCCAGGTGGGGTGCAGCTCGATCTGGTTCACGGCCGGGTATTCGCCGGTCTCCCGGTGCAGGCGTTCCAAGTGCTCGGGCAGGAAGTTGCATACGCCAAGCGTTTTCACACGGCCTTCGGCGCGGAACTCGTCGAACGCCTTCCAGGTCTCGCCGCTACGCCAGTCGAACGGGGTCGGCCAATGCAGCATGTACATATCGACGTATTCCAGCTGCAGGAGTCCAAGCTGGCGGTCGAACGCCTTGCGCGCGGAATCATAGCCTTGTTCGGAATCACGCAACTTGGTGGTGACCCACAGGCTCTGGCGCTGCTCGCCGGTGGTATAGCCGGCAGCGGCGAGCGCACGGCCTACGCCGGCCTCGTTGTTGTATCCGGCAGCACCGTCGATGTGTCGGTAGCCTGCCGCCAGGGCGCTTTCGACAACTGGCGTCACGCCTTCATCGTCGATACGCAGTACGCCCAGGCCGATCTGCGGAATGGCGTTGCCGTCACTGAGTGTAATATCGGGAACTTCGTTGGGATTGGGATGACGATTCGTCATATTTTTGCTCCTTCGTTTCGGTACGGAATCGACGGTTATGTTGGCACTGCATGCTGTCTGGTACTGATGTGCAGTCTATGCCACAGCCGGGAGGATGCCCGGGCGGGGCCTGCTACCGCGTGGTGGATCTGGCGATCACCCGTGAGGGGATGCGCATAAGCTCAGGCTCGACGTTCCGCCCGGCGATGCGCATCAGCATGCGAGCGCTTACCGCGGGCACGATGACATCGAACCGTGAATCCATGGTGGTCAATGGCGGCTGCAGATAGGCCGCCTCCTCGATGTTGTCGAATCCGATCACCTGCACCTGGCCCGGCACGCTGATGCCATTCGCCGCAAGCGCCGACAGCACGCCGATGGCCAGCTGGTCATTGAACGCCACCACGCCGTCGAACTCCTTGCCGGCGTCGATAAGCCGCTGGATGGCCTTATAGCCGCAGCCGATGGCCCAGTCGCCGCCGCTGACCACCAGTTCGGGGTCGAGGCTTGTTCCCCGTTCACGGCATGCTTCGACCACTCCACGCAAACGGAGCCCGGCATTGCCGTCGGTGGCATGCAACGCGGCCTGCTCATCGTAGATTCCACGACTGCCGATCACGGCCAGATGCCGCGCTCCACGCTCGAACAGGTAGGAGGCGGCCATACGCGAAGCCTGCACGTCATCGCAGGTCACATGGTCGCATACGCCCCACACGTCACGTGCGCCGACCGCGACCATCGGATAGTCCACGTCCAGATCCTGCGCGGTCAGGCTCTCATCTTCCGACATGGACAGGATCAGTCCGTCGGACACGGTGGTGTTGAAATTGCGAAGCAGTTCTCGCGCCCCTTGCGCGTTTTGCCCACCATAGGTGACGACGTACACCAGGTAGTCGTCCGACCTCGCCTGTTCGATAACGCGATTGGCGAGTTCCGCCAAGTACGGCGGCGTCAGCATCGGCACGGCAAGCGTGATGACGCCGGTGCTGTTGCGGTTCAGATTGCGCGCCGACACGTTGACCCGGTATCCGAGCCTGCCGATGACCTCCTGCACGCGCGCCCTGGTCTCATCGGACATGCGGCCGGCATTGTTGATGACATTGGAGGCGGTTTTCAGCGAAACGCCGGCTTCCTGCGCCACATCACGCAAGGTGACGCGTTTCCTGCCGGGTTCGATCTCGTTCAACACCGCCTCCGATCATAGGGTTCGTTGACTGCCGCGGGCTTTTGTCTACAACGCCGAACGGCTACATACCGCTACTGCCGATTGTATCGTTTCACGACGAGTACGCCGTTGCGTCGAATGGTGTAGACGCCCGGGGCCTCGCCTTCATCGCACTGGAAGCGATACACGGGTTCGCCGGAAATGCCGCTGACCACCGTCTCGTTCTTGCCGCGCGGCAGGTAGAAGTCGAAGATCGCTTCGGCGCTCGCACGCTCGGTATGCAGGGTAATGGTCGGGTCGTAGTCGGCGCCGTCGCCTGCCTCGCAGGCCTGGCCGGCAGTCAGATGGTCGCCGACGAAGACGGCGAGATCGGCCACGTTCAAGTCGCACCCGACGAAATAGGCCATGCCCTTGCCATAGGGGTTGCGCGTAATCGCCGCGGTACCGTCCAAGTCCCACTCGTCGGCCTGTGTGCCGGCGTAGCTTGCCAGCACTTCCGTATCGACGCCATCCACAGCGATATCGTTCTGCCACAGGCGGGTGATCATGCCGTTGGATAGGCGGATCTCGCTAGGCTCCCCCTCGGCCTGTGCGCCCAGAATGTTGAATTCCTCGCCGCGAATACCCAGCATGGTGCGCAGCATGCCGTCGCCGGCGCCCGGGTATCCGCCGAGCCACGTATGGAAGTTCTCATCGATCAGGCCGCTTGCATAGCCGACCACCACCGTGCCGCCGTCACGGACGAAACGTTCCAGGCGCGCGGTATCGGCGGCACTGAGCATCAGCACCGTCGGCAACACCACCGTCGCATAGCCGCTCCAGTCGTATTTCAACGGGACGATATCGGCGCGCGTCCCGGCGTCGAGATAGGCACGATACCAGTCGCGCACATCATGCCAATGGTTGAGCTTCTTGCTCGGCAGTGTTTCGCTGCGCGTAGCCCATTCAGATTCGGCACTGAACAGGATCGCCGTATCGGAACGCACCAGTTCGCTGCCCTGCACTCCCGCATCGCCCAGCGTTTTAAGCGCGGCGCCCAGCTCGCATACGCTGCGGTACAGTTTCGTATGCTCGCCGGCGTGCGGCACCATTGCGGAGTGGAAGGATTCGGCGCCGAACGCGGAGGCCCGCCACTGGAAGAAGTTGATGGCGTCCGCGCCCATGGCCACATGCGCCACGGAATCGCGCACGGTCTCGCCTTTACGCTTGCGGATGTTGAGGTCCTTCCACTGCACTGCCGACGTGGAATGCTCCATCACATACCATGGCCTGCCCAACGCCAGGGAGTCCATCAGCGCGTCAGAGCAGAACAGCTCGTCGATATGCGATTCGCCTTCATGGAAGTAGTGGTCGTTGGACACGAAATCGACTTCGTTCGCCCAATCGGCATAGTCCATGCAGCACTGGTCGGTGGAGACCATGAAATTGGTGGTGAACGGCTTATCGGGGCAGATCTCGGCGATGGCGTCGCGTTCGGCCCGGTAGAAGTCGAGCAGCATATCGTTGCCGAACCGTTCGAAATCCAGTTTCTGACCAGGGTTCACCATGGAGTCGGCGCCCATGAAACGCGGGATGAGCACCTCGTCGAAGCCGTTCATCTCCTGCCCCCAGAACGTGGTGCCCCAAGCGGCGTTGAGCGCTTCGATGGTGCCGTATTTGCGCTCGCACCAGGCGCGGAAGGCGTGGAGCGCGTTGTCGCAGTAATCGTAGCGGTTGTTCCAGCCGTATTCGTTGCCCATATGCCATGCGGTGACATAGGGGTTGGTGCCGTAGCGTTCGGCAAGCTTGCGGCACAGCGTGAGCGCATATTCCTTGAATACCGGGCTGGTGGGGCTCCACGACTGGCGTGACCCGGCATTGATGGGGTGCCCGTACTTGTCGTGCGGCAGGACCTCGGGGTGCTGCTCGTACAGCCACAGCGGGGCGGTGGCCGTGGCGGAGGCCAGATCGACGGCGATACCGGCCTTGCCAAGCTTGTCGATGATGCAGTCGAGCCAGCCGAATTCCCAGCGGTGCTTTTCCGGCTGGATGCGGTCCCAGCTGAAGATGGCGAGGGCGACGGTGTTGACGCCGGCCTGCTTCATGAGCCGGATGTCGTCGTCCCACACGTCTTCCGGCCATTGGTCGGGGTTGTAGTCTCCTCCGAATGCGATGCCTCGTCCTGATTCGGTCAGTAGCGATGGCCAATGGAAAGTTCTGCGATGTGCCATGAGTCCGTTCCTTTGCAATCTCATTGCGCCCAAGTGGTACAACTGTGTATCAACCGCCAATGATACACAGTTGTACCACCAGCTGTCAAACGGCATGGGCCCACATCTAAGCCCCCTACGCAATGTGCCGGTTCGCATCGAACGAACCGGCACATTGCGCCACGATTACAGGCGATCGACAGACTCACGCATCGTGCTGTGCGTCGGCAGCCATCACATGCTGACCACCTGGTCGGCGATCCGCATGGCACTGGCCCGATGAGACACCAGCACCACCGCTTTACCCCCATACCCGCGGCCATGCCCGGACCGACCACGATCATGATGTTCCTCGTGGGCGAGCGCATCGATGGAACGAAGAATAATCGCCTCGTTCAACGCGTCAAGCCTGCTGGTGGGTTCATCAAACAACACCAGATCCGCCTTGCGCAGGAATACACGTGCCAATCCGATGCGCTGACGTTCGCCTTCGGACAGACGATCGCCCAACTCGCCCACCGGAGTGTCAAATCCTTCCGGCAACGAGTCGATGAACTCAAGCACGGAGGCCTTACGACATGCGTCACGCAAACACTGCTCACGAGCGCCATCATGACCCACCTGCGCCGAATCGCCGGAAACCACGCCCGTCAGCGAGCCGGTATCCGCAATCGCCAGCAGCAGATTGTCACGGATCGTCCCATCGAACAGGTGCGTTTCCTGCCCCATCAGCGCCTGCACCCTGCGGCGATGGTGGGCGTCGATCTTCCCCAACGGCTCATTGGACATGCGCACCTCGCCGGATTGCGGATCCCAGTAGCGCATCAACAGTTTGACCATCGTCGACTTGCCCCTGCCTGAAGGCCCCTGCACGCCCAAAATGCCATGTTTCGGCACGGTGAGGGAGAAGTCGTCAAGCACCGGTTTGGCATCGGATGCATACGAGAAGGTGACATGGTCCACTGTCATGCCTTTGTAGCGAGGCTTGCCATGGCCGGTCTCCTGCACGGCCGGCGCCTCGTCCATCAGCGAGAACAGCCGCCGTGCGGAGGCGAAGGTCTGGCTGAGGTTCGCCGGCAATGCGGCAAGTGCCAGCGTAGGAGCAAAGGAGCTGACGATAAGCACAAACGCCGTCATCAGCTGTGCGACCCCGCCGCCTTGCCCGATCACACCGAGCGCCACTGCGGCTCCAGCCAAGGTGAACAGCATGACCAGAATGCCGCCGATACCTGAAAACAGACCGTTACGCCTGCTCAGTTTCGCACGTTCATACCAAAGCCGCCTGGTGCGGTCCTCGATACGCGCAACCCGTTCCTCGCCACACCCGAAGCCGATGATCTCGCCAAGTCCACGCATATCGTCCATCATCGCCTCGTCAAGATCGCTTGCCCGTCCACGAATGCCAGGGCCCAACTGACGGACGCTCACGGCAAAGACCCTCGGCACGATAACGCCGATGACCAGGTGCGCGCCAAGCAGCAGCAACGCCATCCACGGGTTCAACGTCAATGCGGCCACCGCCGTCACCACCGTAGTCGCCACCGCAATCACCACGGGCGAAATGGTGTGGGCGAAGAAAATCTCCAGCAGCTCCACATCCGTGGTGACCATGGCGATCAGATCGCCCTTGCCATGGCCGGCGAGCTTTGCCGGCGCCAGACGCCGCAACGTTTCGAACGCTTTGGACCGGAACAGCGCAAGCAGTCGGAAGGCGACATTGTGGTTGAGATACTGCTCGACATACCTGAGCGCGCCGCGGACCACCGCGCATGACGCCATCAGCGCCGCCGCCATTGCCGCGGACATGCCCCACACCGGTTTGCCCGACAGCGCGAACAGTGTCATAACAGCGAATACCGGCAGGAAGGTCGCCGCCAGATGCCCAACGGTGCCAGCCAGCGACGCCGCGGTCATAAGCCCGGCGAGCGGCTTCGCCTCATGCAGCAGACGGCCCACAACCTGTGACGTGGAGTATTTCCGCGAATCGGTACTCTGTCCACGGCTCCGGTCGCCGTCGGAGGTTTTCACGGCGGAACCGGCTGTGGAGAAATCCGAGAAGGCGAAGGCGGAATCGCCACCGCCCGAGCTCACGTCCGCAAACCGTTCCACATCGCGCTGCGCGTCATACAGTTTCGCGTATGCACCGCCAATCGCCATCAGGCCAACATGCGAGCCGGTTTGCACGGCATGACCATGGTCAAGCACCACCACATGATCGGCACGCTCGGCGTTGGCCATACGATGCGTGATCATGATCACCGTCCGATGCTTACGATGTGCCAGATCGTGAATGGTATGCAGAATCAGATTCTCGCTTTCCACGTCCACGCTGCTGGTCGCCTCGTCGAACACATACACCGGGCTATCGTGCAGCAACGCACGCGCTATGGCGACGCGCTGGCGTTGCCCACCGGAAAGATTCGCCGCATCAGGCTTGATGACCATGTCGAGTTCGCCGGGCTGGCCGTGGACAAAACCGGCGATACGCGCTTCGATCAGCGCGTTCCACATTGCCTTCTCATCGGCCTTCGGATTGGCCATCAGCAGATTCTCGCGCAATGTGCCCGCAAACAAGTGGCTTCGGGCACCGACCAGCGTGACCGTGCGGGACAACGTACTTGGGGAAAGCCCCGAAAGTTCGGTGCCGTTGACGATGATCGACCCGGAATACCCGGAACGTATGCCGGCCAGCAAAGCGGCGGCCGTGGACTTGCCCGACCCTGAAACACCAACAATGGCGGTAAGCTGGCCGGGAGCGGCATAGAACGAGGCATCGTCGAGCGCCGGTTTCTCCCGATCCCCGGAATCGTAGGCATAGCTTACGGAGTCGAAGGCGATGGCGACAATCGACTTGCCCGCGCCGGCAAGCGTGCCCTCCCCTCGTTCGGGCTCGGGCGCGTCAAGCAACGCGAAGATGCGCTTGCTTGAGGTCATGCCGTTCATCGCCACATGGAAATACGACCCCAGCTGCCGTAGGGGGATAAAGAATTCGGCCGACAACAGCACGATCAGCACCACTGAGGCCACACTCAGCGTCTTGGTCGTGGCAAACTGCCACAGGGCCACGCCTATGCCGACTGCCGTACCGCCATAAGCCACCAGATCCATCGCGGCCAATGAACGCAGCTGGATCTGCAACACCTTCATGGTCATCACACGGAACCGTTCGGCTTTCTCGTTCAGATCACGCGACGCTCGGGCATCGGCGTCAAAGGCCTTCAATGTTTCCAAACCCTGAAGATCATCAAGAAAAGCGGCGCCCATATCGGTATACCCGCCCCAATACCGTTTGAATGCCTTCGACGCACTCATCGCCACCATGCCGACGATAAGCACGATAAGCGGCGCGCAGATCAGCAAGGTCAGCGCGGTAGGCATATTCAGCGGGGCCACCACCGCGAACAAGGTGATCGGAGCCACAATCGCATAGCACAACTGCGGCAGGAACAGTTCGAAGAAGCTTTGTATCTGCTCCACGCCCTCGCCCGCGGATTGCACGACATCCGACGTGCTCACCCGCGTGGAGTACGACGGTCCAAGTGCCAGCATCTTGCGATACAGCTTGCTGCGTAACGCAAGCTTGACCCGCTCGGAGGCTTCGGTGCCCAAATGCGAGGCAACCACGGTGGCGATATAGCGCGTTACCACGCAGATCGTCAGAATCCAAACGAATGGCGGATTATCGGAGCCTTGCAGCCATGGAGCAAGCACATCGCCGAACAGGGCCACCACCGTGATCATAAACACCACATTGGCCAGCAGACCGATCCACTGACAGATGACCTTGCCGACGATCAGCCTAGTGACGCCTGGAGCCAGTCGGAGCAACCGCTTATCGAACATATCTACCCGTTTCTGTCATATCGACGACCATACGGCAGTCGACAGCCGTTTCGGCAGGGAAATGCATGCCGCCCGTCTTCACTGTAATGAAGACGGGCGGCACGCACAAAAGAATCCGTTCCCGGATTCACAAGCATCTTACAAGCTGAGGAACAGCTCGTGGATGCGGGTATCCTCGGTAAGTTCCGGATGGAACGCCGTGGCGAGGATCCTGCCTTGCCGCAGACCGACCACATTACCGTCGATCTCGGTCTCAACAGTCGCCTCGGAACCGACGGACACCACGAACGGCCCGCGGATGAACACCAGAGGGAAATCCTTGATGTCGCCGAAATCGGCGGTGGCTGCGAAGGAGCCCAGCTGCCGTCCATACGCATTGCGGCGCACCACCGCATCAAGAGCACCGAAATACACATTACTGTCGTTGTCGAGTTTCTTTGCCAGCAGAATCATGCCGGCGCAGGTACCGAATGTCGGCTTGTCTGCGGCGATATGCCTGGCGATCGGTTCGAACAGACCGGTGGAATGCAGCAGCTTGCCCTGCGTGGTGCTTTCGCCGCCGGGCAGGATCACCCGGTCGATGGATTCGTCGAAATCCTCGGCGGCGCGCAACAGCTTCCACGGCGCCCCGAGCTTATCGAGCATGGCGGCATGCTCGGCGAACGCCCCCTGCACCGCAAGAATGCCGGTCACGCCATGCTTGACGGATTCCACATCTTCGGATTCTTCTTTGGAAATGTATTCAACAGCTACGACCATAAGGGCTTCCCCACTCTCGCTTCGTATGCAAGCGGGCAGCGTCTCCGCTGCCCGTTCTTGCAGAAATGGCTATTGGGCGACGGATCACTCGCCGCGAGCGGCCATGATGGTTTCGATCTCGTCCTCGTTGATGCCGACCATGGCCTCACCCAGGTTGGCGGACAGTTCGGCCAGCAGATCGGCGTCCTGCCAGTTGGCGGTCGCCTTGACGATGGCGGCGGCGCGCTTGGCCGGATCGCCGGACTTGAAGATGCCGGAGCCGACGAACACGCCTTCGGCGCCGAGTTCCATCATCAGGGCGGCATCGGCCGGGGTGGCCACGCCGCCGGCGGCAAAGTTCACCACAGGCAGGCGGCCGTTGTCGTGCACGTACTTGGCCAGATCGTACGGAACGGCCAGCTGCTTGGCTGCCTCGTACACTTCGTCGTCGCGCAGGGAGACGAGCTCGTGGATCTGCTTGTTCATGGTGCGCATGTGGCGCACGGCCTGAATCACGTCGCCGGTGCCGGGCTCACCCTTGGTACGAATCATGGCTGTACCCTCGGCTATGCGGCGCAGCGCCTCGCCCAGGTTCTTCGCGCCGCACACGAACGGCACGTCGAACTGGTTCTTGTCGATGTGGTACACGTCGTCAGCCGGGCTCAGCACCTCGGACTCGTCGATGTAATCGATGTCAATGGCCTGCAGGATGCGGGCTTCGGCAATATGACCGATACGCACCTTGGCCATCACCGGAATGGACACGGCCTCCTGGATGCCGCGGATCATTGCCGGGTCACTCATACGGCTCACGCCACCGGCCGCACGGATGTCGGCGGGAATGCGCTCCAGCGCCATAACCGCGCAGGCACCGGCGTCTTCGGCGATATGCGCCTGCTCCGGGGTCGTGACGTCCATGATCACGCCGCCCTTGAGCATCTGGGCAAGATTCTTGTTCAGTTCGTTACGGTTCTCGGCCACAATCGTTTCCCTTCGATTCTTTACAATGGCTGTCCACCTCATGCTAGGGGAAGTGACGCCCCCGGCACGCATTACGACCACATTGTAATGTGCAAAGGCACTATTGTGTTACGGCGGCCTGCCCACCGTACTGATGCAATCCATGTTCCCCGCCCCCGTCCATTTCGCACCCGACAAAACATCAGCGCGGTTTTTGGAGCGCTTCACAACGTGTCGCAACCTACGCAAGCGTAACCTGAAAGGAAGCGCGGCAAAATCGCCTGAGACACAAAGAAAGTGCGGATATCTATGCTCTCCGAATACACCACTCCCGGCGCATCCATCGAATTGGACGACGACCAGATCATCTATTCCCTGCTCACCCGGCGCATCGAACGCACCGGAACAGACACGGTGATCGCATCGAAAAAGCTCGGCCCCGGGCGCTGGCAGGACATCACCGCCGGCGAATTCCATGCATCCGTCGTCTCCGCCGCGAAGGGCCTGATCGCGCTGGGCATCGCCAAAGGCGATGCGGTGACGCTATTCTCCTCCACCCGTCTTGAATGGGGCATTCTCGACTTCGCGCTGGCTGCGGTGGGCGCGGTGAGCGTACCGATCTACGACACCGATTCCGCTTCCCAGGCGCAGCGCATCATGAACGATTCCGCGGTCAAACTTGCCATCGCCGACAACCGCGAACGTTATGACCGCCTCGATTCCGTCAAAGACAACTGCCCGAGTCTGCGTCAGATTCTCATGATCGACGGCAACGCGCTGGGCGCGCTGGAAGGGCTCGGCGTGGCGGTGTCCGACGAGGAGCTTGCCGAACGTGTCGCCTCCGTGCATGTCGACGATCTGGCGACCATCGTGTACACCTCCGGCTCCACCGGCCTGCCAAAAGGCGTTGAGCTCACGCACCGCAACTTCGTGAGCATCACGATCTCCGCCAGCCAGGCGCTGCACGAGATAGTCCTCGACGATCATCCACGTCTGCTGCTGTTCCTGCCGTTGGCGCACTGTTTCGCCCGGTTCATCCAGTACGCTTCCATCGCCTCCGATGACGGTGTGGTCGGCTACCTGCCGGATACGAAGTCGCTGCTGCCCGATCTGCGCAGTTTTGGCCCGACCTACCTGCTGGGAGTGCCGCGCGTGTTCGAAAAAGTATATAACGCCGCCTCGCATAAGGCCGGCATGGGCTTCAAGGGGCGCCTGTTCCTGAAAGCCGCCGAGGCTGCACGCACGTGGAGCCGCAAGGAGCAGGCCGGCGAATCGCACACCATTGGCGAGATCGCCGAACATGCCAAGTACGAGGCGCTCGTATACCGCACCGTGCGTAGTGCACTGGGCCCGAACATCCGCTATGTGGCTTGCGGCGGCGCGCCTCTCTCCCTCGACTTGGCGCACTTCTACACCGGCATCGGCCTGCCGATGATCCAAGGCTACGGCATGACGGAAACCGCCGCACCGTTCGCAGCAACCCGTGTCAACGACAATGTGATTGGCACAGTCGGCCAGCCTGCCCCCGGCTCATCCGTGCGTATCAGCGAGGACGGTGAGCTGCAGGTCAAGGGGCCGAACGTGTTCCGCGGCTACCATAATCTGCCGGAGAAGACCACCGAAGTGTTCACCGAGGACGGCTGGCTGCGCACCGGCGATCTGGCAAGCATCGACGACGCCGGACGCATCAGCATCACCGGGCGTAAGAAAGACATCATCATCACCGCAGGCGGCAAGAACGTCTCCCCCATCCCGTTGGAGGAGGAAATCAGCAAATGCCCGATCGTGGAGCATGCCGTGGTAGTCGGCGACCAGCGGCCGTTCATCGGCGCATTGATCACGCTCGACCCGGAGGCGTTGGCGCAGTGGCTGCCGAAGCATGATCTTTCCGCCGACACCCCGCTGGATCGCCTGGCATTGAACGCCGCGGTGCATGATGAAATCCAGCACTACGTGGATGCGGCGAATAGCACAGTCTCCCGCGCGGAATCGGTGCGCAAGTTCGTGGTGCTTGACACCCAGCTCACGCAGGAGAACAAATGCCTGACACCGAGTCTGAAGGTCGTGCGCCCAGCGGTGAACCGTGTGTTCGCCGAAGTGATCGACCGCGATCTGTACGGCGGCAAGCGCTGATTCAGTCTTTGTTACGCATTGCGCCCTGTGCGCCGGATGTTGCCGGCGCACAGGGCGCAATGCGTTTGCCTGGAATAGCCGTTACTTTCCGGCTGCTTGAACGTCCTGCCGGTTATTCAGCTCACTGGCCATTGCCGGTGCTCTGAGTGCTGCCGGCAGTGTTCCCATTCCCCGAGCTGCTGCCTGTGCCGGTGCCGTTCTGGCTGCTATTGGCGCTGCCATTGCTTCCGGCATTTTCTCCACCGGCGCCGGCGGAATCGGCCTTGGAGTCGGAATCGTTGCCACCGGTGTTCTGTTGCCCGCCGGTATTGGTGTTGTTCTGATTCTGGCCGTCGTTGTATGTGCCGTTGTCATACCCGTTGTAGCCATTGGTGTTGTAGCCGTAAGTGTTGCCGTAAGTGCCATAGCCGTACGTGCTGTCGCTGCCGCCATTGCTTTGCGACGTGCCGGAGCTCATGGAGTCCTTCACCTTGTCGCTTGCTGATCTCAGCGCGGACAGTGCATCCGTAATGGCCTTGTCATCGGTGCTGTTGCCGTCGATCAGCGTGTTCGCGGCGTCGATGGCCTGCCGCAGCGCGTCACGCACGGATTCGTCGTTTACGTTCCCGTTGCTGCTATTCAGCAGATCTTGGGCGGTGGCGACCGCATCCTTAAGCGAATTGAAGCCCCTGGCCGTCTTGCTGATGTTCACTGCGGAAACCGCCTTGCGGATCGCCTCGGCGCTCCTGTTCATATCGGCGGTCTGCGTTTCCATGGTCTCGATGCCGTTCTTCAGTTCGGTCAGCGAACGGCTTGCGGCACAGCTTTGCGCTTCGCCGTAATGCCCGGCGTTGTTCACCTGCTGCTTCAGCTGCTCTATGGTCGTGGCGTCCGTGACTTGCGACGCGGTGATCGACTGGGCGCTTTCGGCGCTCTTCAATGCCGCGTTCAGCGCCTTCTTCGCCTTGTCATACTGTTCTGATGCCTCGGAGCAGGCTGCCACGGCATCATCGTGTTTCCCGGACTGGCCGCCCTTCCACAGCACGAAGCCGCCGATTCCTGCCACCAACACGATCGCCAGCACCACGATGGTGATGATGGTGTTCCTTCTGCGCGTTCCGGCACGCTTGCCGGATGCGGAACGCCTTGAACCCGAACCGGAATCCTCCGATTCGCTCACATTGTCCAACTCCTCGGCGCCACCGACCACTGGCGACAATGTGACGGTCTGCTCACCGCTGAAGACTTGCGCTTGATCCGGCTGATGTTCCACGGTCACCGGCGTTGCGGACATGTGATCAAGGGGATGCGCCCCTTCCGAAGATGCCGTTTCCGGCAGGAACACGGTGGCATTCCCCTGCGAATCGGGTTCCTCATCGATATCGCGGCTTTCGGGTTCGTTCGCATCGGATGCACCCGTGGTATCCGCACCAAGAGCACTCAAAATATTGCGCTTCGGAGCGGCATGACGCGGCCCCTTCTCCGCTTCCGCCGCAAAATCCGGAAAGGTAAGCGGCTCGAAGTCCCAGGAGCTGTCGACAATATCACCCGACACCACGGGCGATTCAACCCGTTCGCCCTGCTTGTCCGTCTTCTGCTGATTCTGTACCGCCGGAAAACTGAGATTCAGAGGCTCCCCCGTGAATTTCTGCTCGTCCATGTACTGCCTTACGTTCTGTTCTCATCCTGCCCTCAGGCATATTCCGTCGGTTAGTTTAGTCGAACGAGGAACGGCATCCCCATGCCCCATCATTTCTTTTCACATATCGCAACATTTCGCCGTCGGCTCTTGGCAACTTCCCTATCGAATATGCAAAGGGCGGCACCCCCAAGTAAGGCACCGCCCCAATGATTCCGCATGTCTTAAAGCAAATCAGTGTTTTCTGCCTCGCCTTGCAGCACTGCGCTTCGCCCCATCCTCATAGTAGTAGTAATAGGCCTCATTGTGGCTTTTCTTCGGATTGGCGAAGTTGAACACGAAGCCCAGCACCGGCACCTTGGCGGTACGCAGCGAATCCGCGACCTCCTCAAGATTCTTCTTTCGGCACAGGCCGCGGGCAGTGACGAGAATCACGCCGCTGGTCCAACTGCCGAATACGATGGCGTCGTTGGAAACGGTGAGCGGCGCGGTATCGATGATCACATAATCGTATTGCAGCAGCGCCTGGTCGACCAGCATTTTCATCATGTCGGAATTCAGCAGCAGGCTGGCATTGGCCGGGCGTTTGCCCGCCGGGAGGATATGCAGGTTGGGCTTCCAGTAATTCTGCACCACATCGACCGGCGCCATCTGCCCGGACAACACATGCGCCAAACCGACGTTGCCCTCGATGCCCAGATGGTGGGCCACGGATGGGTGGCGCAGATCGGCGTCGATGAGCAGCACCTTCGCGCCGTTCTCGGCAAGTACGGCAGCAGCATTGACGGCCGTAGTGGTTTTGCCTTCGCTGGGCGACGTGGAGGAGATGACCAGAAGCTGGCCCTGACCGGGCGTCTTGTTGACTTCCAGGAATTTGATGTTCGTGCGAATACGACGGTATTCCTCGGTTACCGAGCCATTGGGTTCGGTGATGATGACAGGACGCGTGCCTTCCAAAGCCTCGTTCTTCGGTATGGAGCCGAGCGCGGAGGCATGGACGATGCCCCGCACATCGGAGGCTTCCTCGACCTTCGTGCGCAATAGGTCCTTCAACAGAGCGGCAATGATACCGACAATCAGACCAAGGACTACGCCGGCCGCGATGCATAGCTTCTTATTCGGGGCACTCGGTTCCTGAGGCGTGGCGGCACGCTGGACCACTGTCAATTTAATGGGCGCAGCAGCGCCTTTGGCATATAGGTCATGCTCGACGATAGTACGAAGGGAATCCACGACGGCATTAGCTATGGTTGCCGACTGTTTGGCGTCACCGGCAGTGGCAGTGATATTCACAAACGCGGTATTGGAAGGATTCGACACGGTAAGCTGATTGCTCAAATCCTTTACGGAAACGTCAAGACCGAGCTGGGAGATAACCGGCTTCAGCACCGTTTCGGTAGTGGCAAGCGTCGGATATGATTTGATTTGATTGGATACGTAGGTTCCGCCAGTATTCTGCTGCGTAATGTCGTCAGAATTACCGCCATCCTGCGCAGCGTTATAGGTGGCAATCACCTGTGCCGTTGCAGAATATTGAGGTGCCGCGAGAAAAGCATACGCACCGGCAACACCGACAATCACCGCAAAACAAATCGCTGCCGTAGCGATATGTTTACGGATAATCACAACTATATCCGCGAAAGTAATCCCCGAAGGTCTGCTACCATCCGAGATGCCTTGCCCACTTTCCTGATTCTCATTCTCTTCAGCCACAGCAGTCCCTTCTTATTTTCCTCGCTCAAAAGTGTAACAATGCCCTCAAACCATTCACGGCTTGAGGGCATTCATCGGAAAAAATCAAGCGTTCTTCTTGCGGCCACGCTTCTTCATGGTTCCGGAGGTCGCCGCATCAATGTCGAAGATGATGACCTTTTCCTCGACGTGGATCGTGCCGGCAACGGACTTGTACGCAACCTCGCCCTCGGAAGCCTGCGGAAGTTCGAAGTACTTATGCAGGGCTTCAAGCACCACCGCTTCCTTAATATTCACAGAGGCGGTCTGCTTGCCTTCCGGCTTGCTGAACTTCACTGCGTTGGCGCTTTTCGCGTTACAGGCCTGCACGGCAATCTGGCGGGTCTTGTCGTTGATAAGAATCTTGACATATGCGGGGTAGCCAAGATCCGCTGCAGTGGCCTTATTGAAACGTGCGACGGATTCAGTAACCGTCATCACGGCCTTTCCCGTTGGAACGGACATGTTGATTTCCTCAAATCCCTGAAGCAATGCCATATTTTTCCTTTTCTTTGCCAATATCTATGGCGCCATGCACCAACACTGCAACTTGATTGCATATACAATTGAGTTGCGTTTTCTTCACTATTTAACAACAGGTTTTGCTGGTAAAGCAACTCTCATTACCAACAACGAATTCTGTTTTACACGCATAATACTTTTTAAATACCACTCCATAAGCGCATTCTTTTAATAACAGACATTTCTGCAAAAATACTTGACCGAACTGCCATTGATAACGTTCTCTTCCACAACGCATTGATTTCACATACGCTACACAAATCACGACAAACGCCAACGTTTTCATCGTTCCATCAACCGCACCGTCCATAAACCGACACCTTCCGGCAGAAGCGCGGCACATAGACCAATAACCGCAAGGACTACAGCGGATTCAGAATTAGACAAACCAGATGAAATCGCATGCATACCACCATCATCAAACGTTGAAAAATATGATATTCTTGATAACGCGTATATCACGCGAACGTTATCAAGGGAGATAGGATCAGACACAGCGCCGTGCTGCACGCCCCAACAGGGAACACAGCCACGGAAGGAAGCGGCTTCCCGGCAACTTCCATCGCTGCGACTGCATCCCTATATCAGGGAGGGCCGATGAAGGCTAGAGGTAATCAGCCAGACGGCGGGGAAGATATGTATTCTTCGACACACTGGCATGCCCCGACGCATGAGAAAATCCATGCGTATCACAAGAAGAACACCATTTGGAAGAAGCTTGCCGTAAGCGTGGCCGCAGTAGCCACCGCCATCGGCGGCGTCACCGTCACCACTTCGGCGGCACAGGCCGCCACGAACCGCGACAGCTACGCCGATACCGTGGAGAACTCCACGTTCCAGGCCGCACGTGCCAAGTACGGTCTGACGGAGCAGATGAGCGAAGGCGCCACGCTGCATGCGTGGGAATGGTCGTTCAAGACGATCGAACAGCACATTCCGGAAATCGCTGCAGCTGGCTACACCTCCGTGCAGACCGAGCCGATCTCCGCCATCCACACCGGTAATAAGGGCAAGATCTTCACCGAGAACTGGTATTACGTGTACCAGCCGACCGACACCACCATCGGCAACTGGGTGATGGGTTCCGAATCCGATCTGAAGAGCCTGTGCGCCACCGCACACAAGTACGGCGTGCGCATCATCGTGGACGTGGTCGCCAACCATATGACCGCCACCTGGAATGCCATCGCGGATCGTTGGAAGAAGTCCGACCTGTACCATCACGACTGCAACGACGGCGACGTACAGGACTACAACAACCGTTACCAGGTGACACACTGCAAGCTGCTCAGCTTGTACGACATCAACACCTCGAAGACCGAGACCGCCAACATGATGCATGATTACCTCGTGCAGGCGGTGAACGACGGCGTGGATGGCTTCCGTTTCGACGCGGCCAAGCATATCGAGCTGCCAAACGAATATGACGGCTCCCAGTATTGGAATATCGTGTTGAACAACGGCGCCCAATTCCAGTACGGCGAGGTGCTGCAGGATTCCATTTCCCATGATGCCGATTACGCCAAGCTGTTCGCCAACAACAGCCGTCATGGCGGCGGTGTGACCGCTTCCTACTACGGTGTCAAGCTCCGCGGCGCGTTAAGCTCGAAGAATCTGAATGCTGGCAACCTCAACAATTGGGACAACGCCGCAGGTGGCAACAATCTCGTTTCCTGGGTGGAATCGCACGATAACTATTCCAACAAGCCCGACGATTATGGCGCGTCCATGAAGATGAGCGAATGGGAAATGACTATGGGGTGGGGCGTAATCGGCTCCCGCTCCCAGACCATGCCGCTGTACTTCGATCGACCTGTCGGCTCCGGCGGCAACCAGCCGCAGTTCGCGGAGAAGAGCCAGCTCGGCGATGCCGGCTCCGACTCTTGGAAGGATTCGCAGGTTGTAGCGGTGAATCACTTCCGCAACAAGATGAACAATGCCAAAGCCAAGGAATACATGCGCAACTGCGGTGACAATTCCTGCCTGATGGTCGAACGTTACATCAAGGACGGCAACGCCGATTCCGATGGCGTGACCGTGGTGAACATGAATGGCGATAAGTCGCTGGCTGGCACCGAGACCACGCTGGATGACGGCACCTACACCGACCAGGTGAATGGCGGAACGCTGACCGTCTCCGGTGGCAAGATCACCTCCGGCACCGCCAAGGGTGGCAAGATCAGCGTGTTCTACAACAGCAATCTTGCCAGCGTCTCCGCTAACCCGACCGGCGGTTCCTTCAAGACCGACACCACTAAGGTGACGCTGCACGCCTCCAACGTGACGAGCGCCTCCTACACCACGTCCGAAGGCGCTTCCGGTTCCTACCAGGATGGCGACACCATCGCCATCGGCGCTAAGACCGCGGTCAACGGCACCATCACCCTGAAATTGCAGGGCACCGATAAGGACGGCAAGACCGTCTCCGCCGAATACACCTTCACCAAGAAGGATCCGGCAGCCGTCAGCATCGCCTACGCCAAGAAGCCGAGCAACTGGTCGAACCTGTACGCCTACGTGTACGTGGACGATTCGAGCGCGGCAACGCTCAAGCAGAACGCAAAGTGGCCCGGCGTGGCAATGACGAAGGTCTCCGCAGGAGACAGCTGCGGCAAGGATGGCGAATACAAGTACGAAATCCCTGACGGATTCGACGAGAACGTCCGCATCATCTTCAACGATGGCAATGCCACCAACACGCTGAAGTATCCTGCCGATACCGCCGAAGGCGTGGATGCAGCCGGTCTGAAGATCGACGGCACCTACGCTTGGAACGGCGATACCACTGCTTCCGGCACGTGGACGGCTCGTAGCTGCGCCGTTGTTACCGTGAACTCCGTGAAGATCAACCAGAAGGACTTCACTACCGACCTCACCAATGGCGCAAAGACCATCAAGCTCACCGCCACCACCGATCCGGCTGGCGTGAATGTTTCCTGGTCCTCCTCCAACGAAGCCGTTGCGAAGGTCGCATCTGACGGCACGGTCACTCCGGTGAAGGCGGGTACTGCCAAGATCACCGCGAAGGCCGGAGGCAAGTCCGCCTCGATCACCGTCACGGTGACCGGCGTCCCTCCGCTGGATCCAGTCGGGAAGAACACGATCTACGCGACCAAGCCTTCGGGCTGGGGCGACCTGTACGCGTACGTGTACACCGGCGACGGTGCGACCGCGGCGAACAACGCGGCCTGGCCCGGCGTGGAGATGACTGCCACGACGGCATCGGACGGCTGCCGGCAGTCGAACGCGTACAGGTACGTGGTGCCGGACGATCTCGCCAAGGGCGCGAAGGTGATCTTCAACGACGGCGGCTCCAACCAGTACCCGGGTTCCCGCGAGCCGGGCATCGCATATGACGGCGGCATCGTGAAGTGGGACGGCGCCACCGCCGCTCTGCCTGCGCTCGACTGCCCGACCGACGTTCCGGTCACGTCGGTGTCCATCTCCGGTCCGGGCGTGAAGGACGGCAAGGCCACCGTGAGGAAGGGCGCTTCCGCCCAGCTGGCCGCGGCAGTGAACCCGTCGAACGCGACCGACAGGACCGTGTCGTGGAAGTCCGGCGACACGGCCGTGGCCACGGTCGACAAGGCCGGCAAGGTGACGGGCGTGAAGGCCGGCAAGGCCACGATCACCGCGACCGCGGGCGGCAAGAGCGCCAGCGTCGAGGTCACGGTCGAGGAACCCCAGACCACCGTGCAGATCACGTTCGACGCCGCCGCCGACCTCAAGGCCGGCGAGACCCTATACGCCGTGGGCGACTGGGGCCAGGGCAAGGGCAAGATCTGGAACCGCGCGGGCGGCGTCAGGCTCGCCGGCGCCGACGGCTCCTACACCGGCACCACGACCGTCGCCAAGGGCCACTCCGTGACCGCCCGCCTCGTGAAGGTCACCGCCGACGGCAAGACCGAGTGGGACAGGATCGGCGACGTGAAGGCCACCGCCGACTCGTCCAAGACCGTCAGCCTCAAGTGGGACGAGAACGCCGGCAAGACCGTGGGCATCACGATCAACGCCGCCGCCGACCTCAAGGCCGGCGAGACCCTATACGCCGTGGGCGACTGGGGCCAGGGCAAGGGCAAGATCTGGAACCGCGCGGGCGGCGTCAGGCTCGCCCAGAGCGGCAGCATCTACACCGGCACCGCCAAGGTGGACAGGAACCACGCCATGACGTTCCGTCTGATCAAGGTCGACGCCAGCGGCAGGACCACATGGGACCCGACCACGGACCGCAAGACCACCGCCGACAAGACCAAGAGCATCGGCGTGACTTGGAGCATCAACAAGGTCAACGAGGATGGAAGCATCCCCGATGGCAACGAGTTCTACATCACCGGAAAGGGTGTGGAGAACGGCAAGCTCACCATGCAGGCCCATCATCTCGCCGAGCTTAACCTCGTTGGAGCCAGCACTTCCGACAAGGTGACTTGGTGGTCCGATAGCGCTGCGGTCGCGGTCTCCGGCACCGGCACCGTGTACGCCGTGCAGAAGGGCGCCGCCAAGGTAAGCGCCAAAGTCGGCACCAAGATTGCTTCGGTAGATATTACCGTGGAAGACAATTCCGTCAACAAGGTCAGCTCCGTAACCATTACCGGAGACGGTGTGTCCAATGGCAAGCTCAGCATCGTAGCAGGAAAAAATATCCAGTTGAACGCTACTGTGCTGCCGGAGAACGCCACCAACAAGACGGTGTCCTGGACATCATCCAACTCCTCGGTCGTCAACGTGATGGGCACTGGTGTTTTAACTACCGCTAAGGCAGGTACAGCCACCATCACAGCCACGGCCGATGGTGTCAGCGCCAAGGTCGCCGTCACTGTAACGGCCGCGCCAAATCCTTTCAATGATGATATCGTCATCGCCGGCGCCGAGAGCGGCAAAGTAATCGGTTCCGAGCAATTCCAACTCACCGCCCGTGAGAAGGATGGCAGCAGCTTCGCAAACGTGGAGTGGAGCATTCCTGACACCAATCTGCTGATGTTCATCAACAAAGGGTTTTCCAAAACGACCACAGGCCGTACTGTAGGTCTCAAAGCTCAGTACGATCTGTCCCGACACGACTACGTCGACACTGTTATTTCAGTCAAGGCGACTCGAACCGACGGCACTGTATTGACCGCACAGAAGAAGATCTCTGTTGGAGGTTCTGATTCCGTTTCAGACTCAGACCCCCTTGACTCACTCACTCCGAGTGCCGACGGTCTGACGAAAACCGGCGACAATGAATACACCATTACCATTCCAGCCGGCTCGTCAAAGCACGTGTCCGTCACAGCCCTCCCAAGCAACGCCCGTCAGCTGCCCTTGTGGAAGGAACTCGGCGGAGATGATACCGTAGCCACTGTTGATGCCGACGGTACCATTTACGCCCATAAGGCAGGCACCTTCGCGACTAGCGCCAATAACTACAACCGCTACTTCCAGCTCACTGTTGTAGTGGAATAATCACACACCAATAAGTGAAGGCTCGGTCCGCATGCCAGCGGAACCGAGCCTTCACTTATTTCATGCCGAGGAAAATGTCAGGGTTGATATCAGATCAGAAATCCAATCATCTCATTCGGCATCAGTTTTCTTGGTGCGCAACGCTTTTCTTCAGATAAGCAATCGAGCGGTCTCGCATGCTCTGCAAAATCGCATCAGCGCCTGCCGAATAATCAATCGCAGTTCCATTTTTCACTTCAGCAGACGGAATCTGAGTGAAGTCGGTGATAATGCGATCCGTCAATCCCAATTCCTGCAATACCTGTCCACGACGGGTGCCCAGCTCATGCTCTTTCGTACCTTCGGTGTAAACCCAGAAAGTCTTATGGAAGTTGATGGAGAACAGCGTTCCATGATAGGAATCGGTAAGCACCGCCTGAGCATAGCGCATCAGAGAGAGGAATTCCCCAGGACCGGCTTCCAGCACATTAATCAATTCCGCACAGTTCGGCACATTGCCTGCCATCGGCGTCAACACCGCAATACGCATGCCGATACGCTGGGACAGCTCCTTCAACTGATTGAAGACGCCCACCGCCCGCTTGGGGCGCAGCAGAGAATAGAACAATAGATAGGGCGTCTCCCTCATCGTCTTGCCAGCAGGCACATGTTCCAGCCATTCATCGGACGTCAGCAGAAGCGTCGGATCGCATACATGTTCCACATGCTTTCCACTTACTCGTTCCAGCTTTCCGCACGCAGACCGTTCACGTGCAGACAATGCGTCGAATCGGGCAAGTGCCGGGCCGATGCGATCGAGTTCCTCATCGGTCATGGTGGCCGGTGAGGAGGCATAGGAGATCTTCCTGCACTGCGCCCATGCAAGCAGATAGGGATCCATATATCCCCAGCCCACACGCTCCAGCTCATTGGAATGCTTGTTGATGATCTGGTCGCTTCCACTGACGGCCACGTCGAACGCATCGGCCAGTTTGCCAAGCTCCCCTGGCTTATGGTACTGGTTTTGACTCAGCCGCATGTTCTCTCGGATGAACCGCTCGAAGCGTTCCATCCTCAATTTGCGTTTGGTGGCCACCGGCAGCATGGTCATGTCGGCAAGCGTCGATTTGAGTCCCTGCCCGCGGAAGTACAGATTACGGTAGTACCGCTCGCCTTCCTCGGACCGGTAGTCGATCATGGTGACGTGGTGCCCCATGCTGGCAATCTTCGTCTGTGTTGCGTATGCCTGCAACACCGATCCATAATTGTAGGCCGCATGGTAGGTGATGATTCCCACGTTAAGCGGATGACCGGCCATGTTGTTTCCTTTCTTCCCGAATACCGTTTGCCTATGAACTTGATGGACCCTGATGGGTTCAATCGCCGAATTGCCTATGACGCACCCACGCTATCGCGGCACTGACGCAATACAGATGCCATTTCATGGAGAAGAGCGCCGCTTGCCTGGTCAGAGGGAAGCGCCCTCCATGGTATCCGCGTAGCGGCATGCGGAATATCGGCAGATTCAAGGTCTGTCGATATTGCTTTCTCCGTTCGCCGTGATTCCATGGCGCGTTCGGATTGAACAGGTAGTTGATCATGATGATGGTCAGATGAAACAGCGCATAATCGTCAAGACATTCAACGCACTGTTTTCTCAATGCCGGCTGGTCGATTCGAGCTACCGTGGCGTTCAATGCCTTGATCCCTGCCACCGTGCGCTGCACGTAATCGGTTCGGAACGTCCTGACTGCGGATTCCGCATTCCTACGGTATTCATATGCCATTGAGTCCACATATCCGATGCGTTTCGCCGCCATGCAGGCACGAAATGCGTATTCGGCGTCTTCTCCAAGGCTTAGCAATTCGTTGAATCCTTGGATTCCATGCAGTACTGGCGCAGCATACAGTTTGCCCCATGCCAAGGCTATTCCCTTTTGCGGGCGAAGCATGTCCAGGCAAAAACCGTCACGTTCCTCCCCGTTAAAAACCTTGTCGACCGTCAGATAATGATGCTCTTCCGCCTCGCCGTTTGACGCATCGTCCAATACGCTGCGATATGCGCCCATCACCACATCGCAACGATGCCGCCGCGCGAAGTCAAGCAGACTCTCGACGGCATGATCGGGCAATACATCATCGGCATCCACAAACATCACCCATTGCCCAGCGGCCATACCAATTCCCGCATTGCGAGCCGCAGATACGCCTGCATGGCCGATGGTAGCGGTACGTACCGTAACCGTTGGGAACTCCCAGTCTTCCACAACCGTACCGTCGAATTCCGGATCGCCATCGAATATGATGACCGCCTCCATCAGAAAACCATTCCCCCGTTGCTTGGCGAGGCTTTCCACGCAGTTACGAAGCACCGACAATGGCGTTCCATATACCGGTATGATGACGCTGACAAGATCCGTCATGGTTATCTCAATTCACGGGTAATGATTTCAGGCTTGTACCTGAAGGAGATCGGCGATTCGATGGATTCCGGGAAATTACCTATTGCGACAAACGCTATCAGCACCTCGTAGTCGGGAATCCCCAGAAGATTACGAATATCATGCTCCTGTTGTTTGCACATCATCGTGTTCAGCGGGCATGATGCAAGAGATTCGTATTCAAGCGCCGTAAGAAACGCCATGGTGAACAATCCGCCATCGATATATGGCTCGTTGCGTTCCTCCACGCTCACGAAGCTGCGCACGTCAACACTGATCAGGGCAAGCAGCGGGGGCATATCATAGCCGCGCCATCCTCCTTGCAGTTTCAGCGCATGCTCGATGAGCTTCGGGTTTTGAACAAGCAGAATGCGGTATGCCTGACGATTGCACACGGAGGGTGTCTTCATGGATAGTGCAATCGCATCGTGCACAGCCTGCATGTTGACCGGAGTGCCGGCGTATTCGCGGACACTGGTGCGCTGCTCGAACAGCGTCGCATAATCTTTTGTTCTGTTATCTCGTTTATCCGAGGCCCGAACAGTCTTGACGCCAGCGTTGGTTTCGCTGCCGCATGTGCCTTCTGCAGAGGCGACCTCGTCGGCAAACCATTCGCTAACGAATTGAGGAATCTGCTTACCTATGGCGCGATGCTTATGCACATACGCCCGAACCACATTCTGTGCCGCATGGTAGGTCACATCGTCCACTGGATAGCCAAGTTCACGCCATCGTTCCATCATGGCTTTCAGCTCAATGAATGCCGATCTTCCGAAGCCTGAACGGAAATGCTTATGCGACAATCCCTTCTCGATGCGGTGAATGTAATACACCATTGTTCCCCGCAGCTGCTCGAACTGTTCGTCGTTCCATCGACCGGCGCAGTTGTTCAGAAAACGCTTGCGCTGATCGGAATAGTACGATGCCAGTCTCAGGTTCGCCTTGTTCCGCTGCAACATCTTCCACACACGTTGAGGCACGATGGCCTTGACCTGCTGCTTAACGCCCATTTTTGTCGTTACCTTTCCTGCAGTTCCGGCATGGTCGCCTGCAACTCGTCCAAGACTCTTCCCGTGAAATATCCTTCGCGCAGCCGCGCACCCAATTCACCGGCTCGTTTCGTCATCGAAAGACACTCTTCCTTACCTATGGTATGTTCCGTTTGCACAGCTTCCTGCATGCTGTCTACCGCGAAACCGACGCCATGCTGCGTAACGAACGACGCGAGCGCCGCCTTGCTCCAGATAATCACCGGCTTATCGGAGGCAAGGTACAGTGAAAGCTTGTGTGGATTGTTCACGGCCAGATATTTGCCATAGAATCCCGTACACGTTGCTGTGCTGTCGCCATCCCAGATAAGGCCGAACCGCCCTTGGAGCTTGCTCGGCAGCTCGTCGGGGGCATACATGCCCCGGTACCATGCGGAAGGCCCCTGTTCTCTATCGAATTTCGGCCCATAGAGATTGATGTCCGCATCGGGGAACTGCGCGGCAAGCTGATATATATACCCAGCCTTCTCATGGCTGAGATTTCCGGCGATGTCAATGCCATGCCGTGCTTCAGGCGCGATCGGTGCGACCGATGGAAGTAGATAATCGAAAATACCGATTTCCTTGATTGGCGCCGTGGCACCATATTCGCGCAGCACTTTGCTCATGCATGGATTGTGGCTGATGAGCATATCCGCTTCCGCAACCCAGTGCTTATCGAAATCGGTGAAGGAATACCCTCGCAGACTTTCCAAATCATGCACCAGCATGATGAAACGCACACCTCGGGTTTTCATCCTGCGTATAGAGGGCAAGGCATACAGGGATACCTTGTTGTACATGATCAGCGGAAACTGCACCAGCACCACATCGCCCGGCTGGACGGTATGTTCCAGTCGTTTCCAATCGGCCATCGTATAGCCGACGCACAGTAGCTTGTCGAAATACCCTTTATTTTCGCCAGGGTGCACTTCAAACGGCTGCCAGGCATCCTGTTCAAGCAGCCGGCGGATATCGTCACGCGCCTTGGAACCGGCGTGGGCATGGTGCAGGGAACGTTCGCAAATCACATACTTCGTCATATCCGATCCTTCACTCCTGTGGTTTGAACCGATTAATCACCGGCTGAATCATACTCATCAGAAACTGTTCGTGGCATACAGCGAGCGATGCGCCGTATATGATGCCGAATACCATGCCTCCACCAAGAAGCCATACGAATGCGTTCCACGCAGCAGCATTGCTCAACACCAACACGCATTGCGTTACGACTCCCGAAAGCAACGCACATACGAAGATGCGAATCGGATCGATCAGTTCGCGAATCCCTTTAAGAAAATCACGGCATACATACGAGCGCATGACGAACATCAGCGCTTCGCACAGCGAAATACTCACCGCCGATCCGGCCACGCCGAATCTCGGGATCAACACGACATTGGCCGCAATCGCCAATACAAGACCGATGACGTTGACAGTAGCCCAACTACGCTCTCTGCCTTTGGAAATCATGTAATTGGCGAGCACGATGTTCATGGCAGAGAACATCACGGCAAAACCGACGCATCGCAGCGGCAACACCGATCCGGCGAAATCAGGGCCACCGAGCAATGCCACGATCGGATCGGCAAGCAGTATCAGCAATACGATGATCGCGGAGCCGAACACCATGACGAAGTTCATGTTCTTCGCAATAAGCTCGCTTGCACGACGTTTCTTGTTCTGCGCCTGATAGTAAGACAATCGCGGAAGCATGACGTTGCCAACCGAATTGACGGCGGTCACCAACACGGATTTGATTTTGGAGACAAGCTGGTACAAGCCAACCATGTTTGTCGTGCCAAGAAAACCAAGCATGACGATGTCGACCTGAATGTACATTCCGGACGAAATGGAAGCGATCATGAACCACAGCATCGGCTTGAAATGCCGCGTCACATCGAGCTTGACGCCGTCATACAGATCGATGAACTTACGAAGCCTCAACAGGTTGAGGATATTGGATCCATAGCCGGCCACCACGACGATGAGACCGTAGATCACATAATCGCCACGCTGCCTGACAAATGCAAACATGAGCACCAAAGCCAAAAGTTTGAAACAGACGCTTCGCACGGTGATGTACTCGTACTGCTCCAGTGCCTGATAAAACCATTCCACTCCAAACGACGCCAGCCAGATGGAAAGCCCGAACAGCAGGAACAGTTCGAATTGCGCGTTCATCTTCGGCACGGTGAGCAGGCAGGCCACATACACAATGCTGATCACAGTGGTCGAACATCCAAGAATGACCAGCAACTCCTTGACGGTTCGCGAGAGCTCAGCACGATCATCGCGAACGCTGGCGCATGCACGCACCCCGTAATATGTAACACCCAGCAATGCCACTAACGAGAAATACGAGGAAACCGACTGGGCGAATGCGACATGCCCGGTACCGCTCGTGGAAAGCACGCGCGAAACGTATGGAACAGTGATCAGCGGGAATATCAACGATGATGTGGTGACAATCATGTTCATCAACACGTTGAATTTGACGGAACGAATGCGTGGTGTACTGCCCTTACCACTACATACGGCCTTATCTGCCGCCTCCCAACGCTTCACCTGATGCTCTCCTTCACATTAGAGGACTTTGCAGAATAGTGCCTTTCCTCACCGGCAGCTATGCCATGCCCGAGGATAATATTGGTCAGGAGAATAAGCGCAATCCAGATAATGATGTTCTTCAGCATAATTTGATTAAGCATGGTGGACATCCATCGGTTGGAGAAAAAGCTGAAAGCGCAGCAATAACTGATAGCCCCATACAACATCATGGATAGAGGAACGCTACCGCTTCCATACTGCAACGCGTAGACCGTGCTTTCATAACACAATTGGGAAAGCGCTGCGATAAAAGCAACAGCAAGCATGGCACCGGCAATTCCCCAATCGAAAATGAATGCATAATATGTGGTGAACACATTACCGAGATCCACATTCCCATATCTTTGGAACGGCTGCCAATTCAACCAGTCGAGGACAGTGTGGCCAAAAACCTGGGGGAATGAAGCAAAAGTCGATGCCAATGTCATGTCTCCCCATTTCATCGACTTCACAGCAAGGGATGGGTTCATCGAACCAGTAAGGAACGCATCCAGATTCTTCATAGGCGCCCCGATATAGATGGAAAGATACTCGTATATGGTCGACTCTCCAGGTTCACGCCCCATCAACGAAAGAAGCGGCTTGAACAAGGCCAAACCGGCCAAAACGATAATCATGAAAAAGGCAACCGTACGGAAACGTAACCGAACACCTTGCCAATGATTGTTTTGCCGACGGAAGAGAATCCAATAGGCAAAAGCCGCAACGCCCAATTGAATGAGGCTGTTTCGCCCACCCGAGATCAAAGACATTGGGATAGCTGCCAGGGCGTTGATCAGCGCAAAATAGTCCTTCTTCAACGTCCGAATTACAAAACTCCGCATAGCAAGAAACAGCCATACATACGCCATAGCGTTGGTGGATAGATACAGCAGAGAGGCAATGCCGGAAATAGACACACCTTCGGTGCTGAATTTATTCAGGTGATCATACAGCCCAATAGCTTTGCTTAACGAGCCGTCACCGCCGTATGGCAACGTCAGAGCGACGATGCTCCGCGATACAACGATGAAGGACAGACATGTAAACATCAGCCCGGCAACATAAACCCATAACGGCAAAGTAATATTTCGCGGCTCTTTGTATCTCCGTGATGAAACATCACCTACCACAATCGTGTGGAACAGCGTTTTTACACCATATGCTGTAGCCATGAAGACAACCGCCCCCACCATGACGACCATGCATGTCTGTAAAGACAGATTAAAATTCCACGCCTTGTAATTAGTCAGACCATTGAAGACGGATAAAGCAAAACCCAGAACGAAGAGTATGGATGGTTCCGCGAAATCCCCTCCATACACCATCAGCAGAAGAGCTAGGAACAAAAGTAATGTAAGTAGCAGCGCAATCGAAAACATTCTTGACATGTGCTCCTAATGCGACGAAATTTCCGGGTGCCGCCGTTTATAGCAGCGGTACATCACGCTATACAGGGCAGGAGAAACGACAAGCAACTTCCATTGCAGCAATTGGCTCCGTGACAATAATCCATATTTTTCCACCAATGGCAGCAAATCACGCAAACGGACTCGGGCATACCGTTCGAAACCAGACCATTCCTTGCGCTTATGCGCAAGGATAATGCGGTTGCAGGTGCCCACAATGGATTCCAAATGGCCATATGCCGCATATGGTTCGTCCTGAGGGTATTTTCTGCGCACCAACTCCAGCATGTTGCCGGTGGACTGGGCGAATTTATCGGTGATGCCGTGTGATTGGCTTCCTTCGGTCATCCGGTATCGATACAACGGCGCGGATTCATAGACTATGCGCTTGGCACGATCCAGAAGCTGGTAGGTCACTGGTGAATCTTCGGCATATTGGGCGTCAACCGGATATCGAAGCCCGTCAAATAATTCCTTTTTCGCCAGCTTGTCCCACGCGACCACGTAAAAATAACCATGGATGTTGACGTATTTGAACGCGTCCTCGGATGTCATCACCATCTTTTTCCCAGGCAATGCATTGCAATAGGTTTTGCCGTCCAAACCCTCACGCGCATAGGAGACAATCGACAAATCGGCATCTGCATTCTCCATGTTCCTCATCAATGTTCCGAACATGTCAGGCAGCACATGGTCATCAGAATCCACAAAACCGATATACACTCCGGCGGCGGCATCAAGACCTGTATTGCGGGCTGCTGCAAGACCGGCATTAGACTGATGGATCACGCGAATACGTGAATCGCGTTCTGCCCATGTATCGCATTTTTCACCGGACGAATCGGTGGAACCGTCATCGACCATAATGATCTCAAGATTGGCATACGTCTGGCAGACAAGGCTCTGCATGCATTGGTCAAGATACCGCTCCACATTGTAAACCGGTACGATAATACTGATCAGGGGTTGGGATGGCATTGTCATAGCACAGACTCGACTACTCGTTTTGCGCTTTTTCTTATAGAGCTCATCATGAGGAGCCGTTGTTCCCTTCTTCGTCCAATCAATAATCCCTTAGCTGGCAATCAGCACTTCAGTGCATGGATAGCGCTCAAGCCAATCGCTAGGTATGCAAGATCTTGTCAACATTCCCGAAACATCCAGGGAAAGTTTATTCGTCGGAAGCGACACGCCTATGGAAGCAGCAATCTTCTTCCTATACGAAAACATATTTTACGTGAATAAGGGCGGGCGATCTTCCGATTCGTTCTGAAAATCGCCCGCCCTGGCTCTGTCTTACTCCCTGTCCATAGGGATTAGACAAGCAGTCATTCCACGGTGATGGTGAGGCTCAGGGTCTTGCCGTCGACCTTGGCGTTCACCTTCGCAGTGCCCTTCTGTACGGCGTACACGGTGCCGGTGCCGGAGACCGCGACCGCGGCCCCGTCGCTCCACCACATGTCCACCTTGGACGAGGTGCCCGAGACGGACAGCTGCGCAAGGGAGCCGGCCGAGAGCGTCAGCTTGCCGTTGACAACCCCGTCGCCGGTGATGGCGAGCGTGGACGGCGGAACGCCGTTCTCGTTCACCGTGGCGACGTCCCAAGCCACGCCAATGCTCTTGGTCTTGTCGGCGGTGGTCTTGCGGTCAGATGCCGGGTCCCACGTGGTCTTGCCGCTGGCGTCGACCTTGATCAGACGGAACGCCATGGCATGGCCGGTCTTTACCGAGACGGTGCCAGCATACGTGCCGTCCGACTTCGCGGACAGCTTCACGCCCGACGCGCGGCTCCAGGTCTTGCCGTCCTGGCCCCAGTCGCCCACGGCGTACAGGGTCTCGCCCGACTTGAGGTCGGCAGCGGCATTGATCGTGACGCTCACGTTCTGGCTGACGACACTGCCTTCCCAGGTGACGTCGAGGGTCTTGGACTGGTCGGCAACGGCCTTCCGATCCTTGGCCGGATCCCACGTGGTCTTGCCGCTGGCGTCGACCTTGATCAGACGGAACGCCATGGCATGGCCCTTGGCAACGGTCGTGGTGCCGGTGTAGGAGCCGCCGCTCTTGGCGAGCTTGACGCCGCCTGCGCGCTTCCACGCGTTGGCCTGGCCCCAGTCGCCCACGGCGTACAGGGTCTCGCCCGACTTCAGATCCACTCCGGATGCGCGGAACGTGATGTCGACCGTGGACGCCGGCTCGTCCTCGACCGTGACCTCGACGCTGGCGCTCTTGCCGCCCGCGGTCGCGGTGATCGTGGCCTTGCCGGCCTTCACGCCCGTCACCTTGCCGGCCTTGTCGACCGTGGCCACGGCCGTGTCGCCGGACTTCCACGACACGGTCCTGTCGGTCGCGTTGCCCGGGCTGACCGTCGCGGCCAGCTGGGCGGAAGCGCCCTTCCTCACGGACAGCTTGCCCGAGGACACGCCGGCGCCCGTGATCGCCACGGAAGTCACCGGCACGTTCGTCGTGCAGGTCACGGACGCGAGCGAGGACGAGGAGCCGTCCCAGCGCACCGTGCCGCCGTTGTAGTCCAGACCCGGCTCACGGGAACCCGGGAACTGCTGCGAGCCGCCGTCGTTGAAAATCACCTTCGCGTTCGAGGCCAGGCTGTCCGGGACCTCGTACTTGTATCCGGTCTGGTCGCAGTTGTCCGCCGCCGTCATCTCGACGCCGGGCCAGGCCGCGTTGTTGACCGCGCTGGCGCCGTCGCCCGTGTACACGTACGCGTACATCTTGCTCCAGCCGGAGGGCTTGGTCGCGTAGATGGTGTTCTTCTTCACCGGGGTGGGCGGGATCTCGCCGGTCACCGTGACGGTGATTGAGGCGGTGGCCTTGCCTGCCTTGGCGGTGATCTTGGCGGTACCCGCCTTCACCGGAGTAACTACGCCCTTCGAGCTGACGGTTGCCACATCCTTGTTGGACGACCTCCAGCTTACGGACGCTCCTTCCGGATCGGTCGTGGCAGTCAGCTGCTTGGTGGTGACGCCATTGGAGATGTCAGTGGTGTAGCTCGACTGGTCGATCTTGACAGACTTGGTTTCAACGAGTGACCCAGTACCGCCGATGTTCGCCATCTGCACGGTGAACATGTCTTCGTCGGACTTCTCGAAGGAGTTGTTCACCTGAGAGGTGGTGTCCGGCAGATCGGCATTGTCGTTCATGGCCAGATCGTACGGCAGGGAATCCATGGCGGACAGGCCGAAGGTAGCCGCCAGTTCGATGCCAATGCCGTTCGCGGCAATATGGTCCGCAGTAGTGCCAAGTTCATCCAACGGGATGGCGATCTCGTAATGATCGTCCATGCCGGCGGAATCGTGACCCTTGTCGTTGAAGTTGACCCACTTGGTCTTGCTTTCGTTCTCTGCAGTCATATCGCCGACTACACGGCCGTTGCTGTCACCCCAGCCACCGTCGATGCCGATGACCTTATTGCTCAAAATGCCATTGCCATAGCCGAACTTGATGCCGGACTTCTTGGTATTGGTCTTGGCATTGGCTGCCGGGCCATACTCGGCATTGGAATCGAGGCCGTCGGAGTCACCCTGGTACACCCACGGGCCATTGGAGCCGTTGGTGGAAATGGTGACGACCTTATTGACGTTCTGCTTGCCGCCCCAAGTGATGTTGGACGCCCACAGCGAGCCGCCGGTCTTCAGACCGCCGTTGTTGCCAACACGAGTGCTGTCATCCTTGGTATCGATGGCAATGTGGAACGGCAGGTTCTGGGTCTGCCACAAGTGGCCTTGGCTCAGCGGGTAGTCGTCTCCACGATCCACCACATCCTGCACGTTGGTCATTTCCCACATGAGGTAGAGGTTGTCGTCATCGTAGGCGCCATACAGCGCGTACAGGTCGATCGGAACCTCATACATGGAGTTCGGGCGGTACACACGAGGATCGTCGTTGGCGGCGCCCTGCGCAATCAGCATGGAGCTATCCCAGTCAGACAGGCTCGCACCCTTGCCGGCCGTAAAGTTGATGGTCTTCTTCACGCCGTTGCCGACCTTATTCGTTCCATACTGCGAAGCGAGATGCTGGTCCTGGATCGGCACCTTCTTCAGGGTGACGGAGCCACTCAGCTGATCGCCCTTCTTGACCTTCGTGCCATCCTTGGTTGCGGTACCGGTCACCTTGACGGTAGCGGTTTCGTTTTCGGCAAGGGTGCTGCCGACGGAAATGCTTTCGCCATCCTTGAAGGAACCGGACTTGCCTTCGGAAGTGGTGTACTTCAGGTTGTCGGCATACTGGGCGTGCAGCGTCACCTTCACGCTTTCAGACGAGAATTCCGCGGATGCGGAGTCGGCATAAACGCTCGGCTCGGCCTGACCCTTTGCGTAGAAGACGCTCACGGAGCCGCCCTTGGCGGTGCCGGAGACGATCTTGCCGCTCTGAACCACAAGCTTGCCGCCGTTGACCTCATCCGTGTAGGTGCCGTCGTCAAGGCTGGAGGCGAGTCCGGCAAGGTTCTGGTCACCGGCCATATTGGCGATGACCACGCCGTCGTTCTGCACGCCATCCTTGGTGTAGCGCTCGATCATGACGCACTTCTTGTTGCCGTCGCTGTTCGAGTCGGCGCTGCAGTTCTGCAGATGCTCGGACTTGCCGTCCATGGCGTTGCGGAAGTGATTCACCGCTACGACGGACTTGTTCTTCCACATGTCGTCACCGGTGTCGCCCAGCTGGGATTTCTCCGCGAACTGCGCCCTGAGGTTGCCGTTCTGGTCCCTGCCGCCGGATTCCTTCGGACGGTTGAAGTACAGCGGCGCGCCGGCCTTGCGGGAGCCGACAATGGCCCAGCCCATCATGATCTGGTAATCGGTGAGCTCGGTGGAGACACCCTTCTTCACGCCATCGGAACCGGTCTGTTCCTTGTTGGCATAGTTATCGTGTGATTCGACCCAGGTGACCAGCTGATCCTCGTTTGCGCCACCGGTATCGATGTTCTGCACCATCTTCGTGGTCAGGTTCTCGGACTGGATGGCCGCACGAATCGTGCCACCGTAGTTGGAGGCGGTGTTGCCGCCGCCATCGGAGGAGTTGTCTTTGAATAGGTTGGCGTATGCCTTGTAGTCCAGGCCGGAATCGCCCTGCAGCACCTCGCCGTACTGGAACTGCGCGCCATTCTGCAGAATGGTGTTCCAATAGTTGGAGGTCTTGTTGTCGAACTTCTCGGTCGGCAGCTCCACGTGCTTGGCGGCATCGAAGCGGAAGCCGTCGACGCCATCGGCGACGGCGGTCTTCAGGAAGGACTGCATACGGTCGGCCACGGTCTGGTTCTGCGTATTCAGATCCCACAAACCGAGCAGGTGGCACTGCGTGACGTCACGACGGGAGCTGTAATTGATGTTGTCGCCGTTGGCACCACCGCAGTTGGAGCGGGAATGGAAATAGTCCTTGTTCTGCCAATCGGAATCGATGGCGCTCCAGTCGGAGGTGAAGTGGTTGGCCACCACGTCGACGATCACACGCACACCGTACTTGTGGGCGGTGTCGGTCATCTCTTTGAGATCGTCTTCAGTGCCGACCACAAAGTTGCCGATGCTGGTGTTCGACGGCTGGTACACGTAATACCAGTTCTCGTCGAACTTCTTGCCATTGGCCGGAACATACTTGATCTTGCTCATCGGCTCGGTCTGCACGGAAGTGTAGCCGGCCTTGGCGATGGCTTCCATGTTCGCCGTGATGTTCTTGAACGACCACATCCATGCGTGCAGGATGGCGCCGTTCTTCATATGCTTGGTCAGACCGTACTTCTCACGGGCCGTTTCGAATGTGGAGTTCTCCACAGTGTCCGTATAGCTGTCTCGGTCGGTGGAAGCGGAAGCGGTGGAGGACACAAGCCCCATACCGCCGAACGCCGTGGCAAACGCAACCGCACCTGCCGCCAGCTTCTTCCAGACCACTCTCTTCCTGAATGGTGAACGGTTCCCACTCTGGGGCGAATGCTGCGATCCGCCTTCACTCGGGGAGTATCCACTAGCCTTCATTGGCACTCCTTATCAGTGGCCACAGGCCTGGCATACGCCGCACGTTCGGGTCTATCGCTCCTCCCACACAACGCACATTACCTGGCTACGCTTGGCCAATCTCCTTTGACAACGTTCTCTTCTGGAGTACGTTCCTTTTAAAATATCATAAAATGCGCCAATAAACGCCAACGTTTTCACCGTTCCGCCAACCATGCCGTTCACAAATCGACGCCTTTTGACAGAAGCGCGGCGCATAAACCAACGGCCACAAGGACTACAACAGTTTTTTAATGAGATAAAGCAACTGAAATCGTACGCACAACACTGTGAAAGAACATCAGATAAGCACCATGCCACTCAACTGCACATTGTCATGCGAACGCTGTCAAAATTGGCAGGAAACCACGGCATACAACGCTTATCCGAACTCAAACATCAATCTATATGCCCCACGCTGAAGCACAACGAATCTTAAAAGCTCTTCTCATACTTCCTGCCGCCGAACTTGGCCATCAGGAAGCCGGTTCCTTTTCTCCACCAGTCCACCGGCTCCGGGCTGGTCACCGGCATTTCCGCATAGTCGTACCCTTTGGTGCCCAACCAAACATCCAGCAGACGCTCGCTCACGCGCCCGGGGTATCGCGCACCGAAGGCGTCATAGGATTCGGGCGGAATACGCTTGGTCAGCTCCTCGATGATCGGGAACATCCAGGTGCAATACTCGTCAAAGCACTCACGCGTCATCACGAACATATTGAAGATATGCGCCTTCTTCGACTGCATCAAATGTTCGAACGCCGGAACATATTCGGGGCATTGCTCCTGAAGCAGTTTCAGCGTTTCGTCGAATTGCCTGCCGTCGAAGGTGTGACTGTAATGCGAATACACCGTCTCGATGTAATAGTTGCGTCGCCGCGGCACGATGATATCGGTTCTGTTGAGCAGTTCCTCGATATCCTTCCGAGTGGCGATCCGTTCGAAACGATCGCTGGACGCTCTCATTGTCTTATTCAGCGTGGCGAAATGCCTCCGATAATGCACCAGACCCTTATACTCGGCATCGCAATTCTTCCATAGCCAGTACAGGCCGGTGAGCTCCGAGTAGTACGCGTTCCTATCGGAGATGTTGTCGCCAGTATTGTCACAGGCGAATCCCAAGTCGACATCCGGGTGCAGTGCCTTCCCTACCTGTAGCGGCAGATACATGGAATCCTCAGGCATCCTATACGCCTTATGGGTGGCCACTGCTATGCATATATCCTTGTGGGATTCAACCTGAACTGACTGCATAGGGACCTCCTCGTTTTTCATCATCTGACACCGCCCGATCAGTAGGCACCGCTGGGATTGATCATCGTACCGACCGTGCGGAAGATATAGACGATATCCCCCATCACCGACCAGCTTTGCACATAGCCCACGTCCAGCTGACGGCTTTCGGCCTCGCTCAGATCGTTGCGGCCGGAAACCTGCCATGGCCCGGTGATCCCCGGCTTGACCAGCAGACGGGTGGCATAGACCTGGTCGTAACCGTCCACTTCGAATTGGCGCTGCGGGCGCGGACCGACCACGCTCATCGTGCCGATGAACGAATCGAAGAACTGCGGCAACTCGTCAAGACTCGTCTTGCGAATGAACCGACCGACCTTGGTAACACGAGGATCGTTCTTGATCTTCACACACGCACCCAGCTCCTGACCATTCACGGCGGCCACCTCCGCCAATTTGGCATCGGCATCCACGTACATCGAGCGGAACTTATGGATCTTGAACGGTTTGCCACGCAAGCCAATACGTTCCTGCGTATACAGAGCCGGCCCATGATCCTCAAGCTTGATGGCGATCGCCACCAGCACCATGATCGGCGATGAGATCACAATCGCCAACGCCGACACCACAATGTCGAACACACGCTTCTGCAGCATGGCCGCAGGCGAATACTGCGGCAGGCAGATCGTCATCACCGTGGTGCCTTGGATCACGCGCACCTGCGTCTCGTGCCCGCTCACATCGGCAGCGGAGGTGACCAAGGCGATCTCCAGATTCATGGATTCGGCCCTCAAGGCAAAAGTGTTGAAATTATCGGAGAACCGTTGCATCACATCGGTGACCATCACCGTCTGCGCATGCAGGCTGACGGCGTGTTCGGCAAAATCATCGCCATAGGTCATGATCGGAATGCTCGAGCCGAGAACGTCATTGATTTGCTGGTCCAGCCCTTCGATATTCGTATCGGCCTCGACCAGCCCCGTTGCGGGATCAAGCCGTATCGGGCATACTGCCACCGGCCGATAGTTCAGCTGCTGCTTCTGCCCGAGGAACGCGAGCGCGCGCGTAATGCCTTCCTGCGACCCGACAACCACAGTGGAATAGGAATATCGTCCTTTCCGACGCCCCTGCGTGATGAGCAGTCGCATGAAGAAACGCTCCACCATGGTGAGCAACAGGCCGAATACGAACGACAGCACAATAGCCGTCAACGACATGCCGATGCGCATGATGAAATCGAAGGCGCATGTCACCATGACTGCGATTACGGCGCCTTTGATGAGTAACGCATTGAGCTGGTAGCCATCGCCCATCACATGGCGGTGGTACACGCCGACGCCATGCAGACAGATCGCCCACAGCACCGCGCAGACCAACAGATAGGCCGACAAATCCATGGGAATCCCAAAACGGAAAGAATATATGTCGGTTTCATGGTGCAACGCAAGCACCGTGGCGGACGCAACGATGAGCATCGTCATATCAAGCACCGTCAGCGACATGTTGACGGAGAATCGCCAATAGGCCACGCTCAACAATCGATGTTGAGTCGCCTGCCCTAGTCTTGCTTTGTCGTTCTCTTCCATCTTTTCCCTCATCCGGCAATGCTCTTGTAAGCAAAGTCAACTAAGGAAAGTCTAATCATCGATGAATACGTTATCAACCGGACGGGGGTGTACCCCATCGTCATATGGACATGGCCAAGCGAGTGCCGTTGCTCGCCCATGCTGGCATTACATAGGAGGAAAGCCTTACGATTGCCGCACTTTTGGAGCTTGTTCAGCCGGTGATCTCCATAGTCCCCAGCAGCACTTTATGATCGGAACCGGCAACCGCACGTGCCTCAAGATCGCCTACGATAACACCGCGATCGTGCACGATATGATCGATCTCGGAACAGGCAGGCATCGGAATGACGCCCAGCAGCTTCACATTCGACGGGTAGGTCATATGGAATCCGCTTCCGGCGCGTTCGCCCGAATCCAGGAAGCGCGCCCCAAGCAGATACCGGAAACTGGCATGATCCCATATGGCGTTGAAATCCCCCATCAGCACATACTTGCCTTTGCTTCCCTGTAACTGCCCGATGGCGCTTAACCCTTTGCTCCATAACCCTTGGTTGGTCGGGCGGGGCGAAAATGGATGCACCGAACCGAATCGCACGGCCACTCCGCCAAAATCAATGCTGGACGCCGGAATACTGGAGGACTCGATGGGAATGAGATCCCCCGTGGTGTCGCTCATAGGAGCCGCGCTCCACAGCGCGTTCACGCCACCGTTGTCATGCGCCGACCACTTCGCCACGTTCGAATAAGGCAGCGTCGCTTCCAAGCCGGCATCACGCAACCGTTGCACCAGTCCATGCGACACCTCCTGCAATGCCAGCACCTCTACATGCTCATCACGAACCATCCGCACAATATGGTCGGCATCCGCAGCGCCTTCCTTCGCATTCAACGTCATGATTCGCGCATAACGATCAGTCGCGTCCAATTCGCTTTGCGTAACCGCGAGACGCGCGCGTACCGACAACCTGTCGGTCGGCACTATGAACCCCCAGTGCCAGCACACCTGCACCATAATGCAGACAACACATATAACGGCGAGCGCACGCTGGCGTATGGCGAATGCGATGATGGCAACGGCAGCAGTGGGGATAATGAACCACGGCATAAGTGCCACAACAATGGGAACGTATTTTCTGCCGCCGAAGCCGCCTGGAATCATACGCAGCACCATGGCGATGAGCGTTATCGCCATGATTGTGCGCAGCACGATGACGAATCTATGGGATTCCGTGAGACGACCCGCCATGCCTTGCACGCCTCGTGTATTGTGCATGTCGGGCGGTATTGCGTCGGAGGATGCGTATGTCGCCGGCATATCGTGCTGCGCACGATTCGCACAGTCGTTACGGATGCCGTTGCCGGTATCGTGATTCGTATCGTTCGTCATGCAGTTGCGCTTCACCCTTCGATGGCATCCCATTGTTGCACTCGGCTTGCCATCGTTGCAGACGCTTGCCCGTAGCAGCACTCATACTGACGGATTCTCACGTTTTCTACGCGATGGGTACGATAGTTCACTGCACAATCTGCTGCCGCACCGGAGCGGAATCCACTTGACGCCGTTTTTTCAACGCGTTCAGTATGGCGCACAGGTCGCGGTTGAGTTCGTTGGCCACTTTCACGAACGTTGCGAACGGTTTGCCCAATGGGTCTTCGATATCCTTGGTTTTGGGAAGCATTGGTCGAATGATTGTGGATGCTCTGACGACCGATTCCAAGCGTTCCTGAACGGTGAGCCCCTCGACCAGGCCCTGCTGAGCGCAATATTGGCACATGTTGGCGAAATCATCCACCAGGAACGTGTAACGGACGGCGTTCGGTGCCAGTGTGACGATGTCTTTGCGCTGATTCTTTTCGAAGCAGAGTATCAGATCCGCTTCCTCCGCCATGGCTTTGGTAAGGCGACGTGAACGGAATCCGCTGGGTTCGATGTCTACGCTGCGCATGAGTCTGGCACTGTATCGGTCCATCTCGTGGCGTGTAAGTCCTCGTGTGCCTGCACTGGCTACGCTGATGGTGGTGCCTGACAAATACCTCCCCAGCAGCAGTTCGCCCATGGGGGACCTGCAGATATTGCCTGTACAGACGAACAAAATGAGCATATCGCGCACCAATCCTCACAGTTGCATTGCATGACGGTATCGGTAACAGTCTACCCATCGCAGAGCCGAACCGCCTGTTCCGGTCCCCTGTCCAGACACGGTTCGTTCCAATTCGATTCGTCCCCCGCGAGCGCCTCCGTCGATTGCAAAGCATGTGACGATAACGCATAAGGCGCATCCGGGAAGGATTCCGGATGCGCCTTATGCGATGGGGATATGGATGATGGATGGAATATAAGGAGAAGATCCCCATCAATGTCGGAAGAATGTTGCGCATTCTCCCGGCCGTCACCGTTCAGTGAACGGCACTGACTGCCGTGAAAGCAAACGCGGTAGATGGGCAACGACGCACGAAGGATGATGCGTCTGATAATCTACCGCGCCGCTATCACGCCATGATCTCAGTGACGATTGTTGAGACGATGGTACATCTCGCTGATCTCCAGCTCCTTCTCGAACTGGCGGGCGGTGGTGTTCTCGTCGATCACGGCGAGTTCGACACCGGCGATGCGGGCGAAGTCTTCCCAAGCCTCACGGCCAACGGACGTGGTCATGCAGGTGTGGTGAGAGCCACCGGCGGTGATCCAGCACTGCACGGCGGTCTTCAGATCCGGCTTCGGCTTCCACACGGCGCGAGCGCACGGCAGCTCCTTGAGGGAGCCCTGCGGCTCAACGACGGTGACTTCGTCCATGAGCAGACGGAAGCGTTCGCGCTCATCGGCCATGGAGACCACCACGGCGTCGGTCGGCTTGCCGGAGAACACCAGACGAACCGGGTCGGACTTGCCGCCGATGCCCAGCGGGTAGATGGCCAGCTTCGGCTTCTCGATGGTGCCGATGGCCGGGGAGACCTCAAGCATGTGGGAGCCCATGTCGAGCTCGTTGCCCGGCTCGAAGTTGTAGGAGTAGTCCTCCATCAGGGAGGCGCCACCCTCAAGGCCGTAGCCCATCACGGCACCGATGCGCACCAGCACGGAGGTCTTCCAGTCGCCTTCTGCGGAGAAGCCCCAGCCGTACTCGGACGGGAAGCGCTGCGGGCCGACACCCGGCAGCTGCGGCAGGGCGCCCAGATCCTCGAAGTTGTCGACGGCGGCGGTGCAACCGTTCTCGCGCATCATGTTGACCATGGCCGCTTCCTCCTTGGCTGCGATGAACAGCTCATCGTAGCGGGAGTCCAGCAGCTCGGGGGCAACGTCGTACTTGGCCTTGTAGTCCTCGATGAGAGCCTTGACCTGATCGTCCTTGACCTTGTCGTACGCGGCGACGAGTTCGTTGACGGCCCAGGTGTTGATGGAGGCGCCGAACACGCGCTCGGCCTCGGTCTTGTCGCCTTCGGTGACGGCGACGTTACGCATGTTGTCGCCCCAACGCATGACCTTCATGTTCTGGGAGGCGTCCCAGCCGGCGCAGGCGCGAGCCCAGGTGCCGACCTTCTCGGCGACTTCCGGATCGGTGTAGTGGCCGACGACGATCTTGCGCGGAATGCCGAGGCGGGAGACGATGTAGCCGAACTCACGGTCGCCGTGTGCGGCCTGGTTCAGGTTCATGAAGTCCATGTCGATGGTCTCCCACGGAATCTCCTTGTGGTGCTGGGTGGCCAGCTGCAGCAGCGGCTTGGTCAGCACTTCGAGACCGCGGATCCACATCTTGGCCGGGGAGAAGGTGTGACACCAGGTGATTACGCCGATGACGTTCGGGTTGGCGGAGGCTTCGGTCATGAAGGCCTTGACGCCGTCGGAGGACTTCAGGGTGGGCTTGAGCACGATCTTGGCCGGGATCTTGCCGGTGTTGTTCAGGAAGTCGACCATTTCGCCGGTCTGCTGGGCCACCTGGCGCAGCGCTTCCTCACCGTACAGGTCCTGGGAGCCGACGCCGAACCAGATTTCCTTACCTTCAAATGGGTTTTCCATTGCCATTGTTGTTTCCTTACTTCATTGTGTTGGATAGGGGTATGTGTTGTGTGGCAGAGCGGAACCATGCAGGATCCGCTCCGTCAAGTCAGTGTCAACGCTGTCAGTGCTGTCCGTAGACGTTGGTGTAGCGATCGTTCAACCTATCGATATCTTCCTGGGAAATCGGGATGATATCGCCAAGCTGCTTGGCAGCCCACATGGTGTGGGCGACTTCCTCGGTCATCGCGGCGGCCTTGACGGCAGCTTCCGCGTCCTTACCAATGGTGAAAGGACCATGATTCTGCATGAGCACGGCAGGGGACTTCGGGTACTGCTTCAAGGTCTCCACAACGCCTTCGCCGATGGCTTCGGAACCGATGAGGCGGAAGGGACCTACCGGCACAGGGCCACCGAATTCGTCACCCATCATGGTCAGACCGCAAGGAATGTTCTGACCGGTGGCCGCCCAAGCGGTCGCATAGGTGGAGTGAGTGTGCACTACACCGTAGACGTCGGGCATGTGACGATAGATGTAAGCGTGGGAGGCGGTGTCGGAGCTGGGGGCTTCCGCGCCATCGACCACGTTGCCGTCGAGATCGCAAACGACCATCGAGCTCGGGGTGAGGTACTCGTAGCGCAGGCCGGAGGGCTTGATGACCATCAGGTCGGCGGTATGAAGACGCTGGGAAACGTTGCCAGCGGTCCATACGACGAGGTTCCACTTGATAAGCTGCTCGTGCAGGGTGGCGACGACCTCGCGCACCTGCTTAACTTCAGCACGGACTTCGGGACCGTAATCAGCCAAAGTTGCCATGATGTGTTTGTTCCTTTCTACCGAATCGGCAGTTACTTGGTTTCCAGCGGAACCGCATTAATAGCGGCCTGCTCGATGGGCAGACCCTTGCGGAAACGCTCGAAGAACTCCTCAAAGCCTGCCACATCATCCGAATCGGGACTCTCTGTGGTGGAGCTGGCGCCGGCGAAGACGCGACCATCGAGGTAATCGGCAAGGTTGCTCTTGTCCTCGTTGGTGTGCCACAGGTAATCGGCGAGCACTGCCATGCCCCATGCGCCACCTTCGGCGGCAGTGGACATGACCTTGATCGGAGTGTTGAATGCCGCGGCAAGAATCTTCTGAGCGACCTTCGGGGTGGTGAAGATGCCACCGTGGCCGACGAGCGAATCAACGGCGACGCCTTCATCCTTGGTCATGATGTCCATACCGATCTTGACCGGGGAGAACGCGCTGAACAGCTGAGCGCGCATGAAGTTGCCCAGGCTCATATTCGCCTCAGGGCCACGCACGAACAGCGGACGGCCTTCCGACAATCCGGCGAGGAATTCGCCGGAACGGAACGGGTAATTAATCAGACCACCGCAGTTGGAATCGACATCGTCGGCAATGGCCGCACGGAACAGCGTCCCGTACAGGCTGCCCGGATCGAGCGGATATCCCGAAGCGGCGGCAAACTGACCGAACAGGCCAACCCACGCGTTGAGGTCGGAGGTGAAGTTATTGGCGTGGCTCATGCCGGCCAAATCGCCAGCCGGAGTGGTGACCAGATCGACTTCCGGGTGCAGGGCCTTGAGCTTGTGCTCCAGTACGACCATAGCGAAGATGGAGGTTCCGGCTGACACGTTTCCGGTGCGTACGCGCACGGAGTTGGTGGCAACCATACCGGTGCCGGCGTCACCTTCCGGCGGAGCCAGCACGATGCCCGGCTGCAAGGCCCCGGAAGGATCGAGCAGCTTGGCACCTTCGGCGGTAAGCTCACCGGCCGAGGTTCCGGCGACCAACGGGGTCGGCAGCAGATCCTCAATCTTCCACGGCTGTTCGGCAATCTCATCCAGCGCGTCGAACTGCTTGAGGAATTCGGCCTCGTAGGTCTTAGTGGTCGGGTCGATCGGGAACATGCCCGACGCATCGCCCACGCCAAGAACCTTCTTGCCGGTAAGCTTCCAGTGCACATAGCCGGCGAGTGTGGTGATGTAATCCACCTTGCCGACGTGTTCTTCCTTGTTGAGCACGGCCTGGTAAAGGTGCGCCACGGACCAACGTTCCGGGATGTTGTATTGGAACAGCTCGGAAAGCTTTTCATGGGCCTCGGAAGTGTTGGTGTTCTGCCAGGTGCGGAACGGAACCAACAGCTCGCCAGCCTTGTCGAAGGCAAGGTAGCCGTGCATCATGGCAGAGAAGCCGATATGACCGATAAACGTCAGACGCTCACCGTAGGCGTTGTACACATCATCCGCCATGGAAGCATATGCGGACTGCAGCCCCTTCCAGATCTCCTCCTTGGAGTAGCTCCACAAGCCGTCTTCCAGGTGGCTTGCCCACTGGTAGTCGCCGGATGCAATCGTACGGTACGTATCGTCGATCAGCACGGCCTTGATTCGGGTGGAACCGAACTCGATGCCTAGTGCGGTGCGACCGCCGCGGATCTTCTCCGCAATCTTCTGGGGAGCATCATCAATGTCGACCATATCGACTCCTTATTATTACTTAATTAGTTGTGTTTTTGTTCGTCTGATCACTTGGTCCAGAGAGCCTGGATCTCTTCCAGGGTCTTGCCCTTGGTCTCAGGAGCGAACTTGGCGATGGAGATGGCACCAATGAAGTCCATGACCATCCAGAAGATGAAGGTGCCGGAACCGCCCCAGCCCTGGAACATCATCGGGGTGAACTGACCGACGCAGAAGTTGATGCCCCACAGCAGCACGGTGCACAGGCCGGAAGCACGACCACGCATGTAGGTCGGGAAGAGCTCAGGAATCATGACCCAGGTCACCGGGCCGAGGCCGAAGGCGAAGCAGGCGATGAATCCGCAAGCGCCGGCGACAACGAGCCAACCGATGTTCGCATGGAAGGCGAAAGCCATGATGGCGGCAAACACACCCATGCCAGCAGCGGAGGAGACCAGCAGCGGCTTACGGCCTGCCTTGTCGATAAGTGCCATACCGACAACGGTGAAGACCAGCTCGACAAGACCAACGAGGGAGGAGCACAGGAATTCAACGTTCGGGATGTTGTCACCCAGAGCGGCCTTGAACATGGTCGGACCGTAGTAGGAGACGGCGTTCTGGCCACCGACCTGGTTGAAGGCGGCGAGCAGCAAGCCAATGAGGAACGGGATGAGCAGCGGCTTCTTGAACAGATCGGTCAGCTTGCCGTTCTTATCACGCTCGATGGAGGCCTTGACGTCTGCAACCTCACGATGGGCCTCATCGGTGCCACCGATCTTTTCAAGGATGGCGAAGCCTTCCTTTTCACGACCGGACTGAATCAGGAAACGCGGGGATTCCGGGGAGAGGAACAGCGCGATGAAGAAGATGGCAGCCGGGAGGCAGCCGATGCCGAGCATCCAACGCCAACCAGTGTTGATGCCCCAGTCAAGGCTACCGGCATTGGCGATACCGAAGTTGATGACATTGGTCAGGAAGATACCGAGAATGGTGAGCAGCTGGTAGGCGGAGCTCAGGGTGCCACGGTACTTGGCAGGAGCGCACTCGGTGATGTAGGTGATGGCCAGTGCGGACGCCAGGCCGATGCCGACACCGCCGATAATACGAGCGGCAATCAAAGTCCATGGGCTGTAGGTGAAGGCAGACCACAGAGCCGCGAAGAAGAAGCAGGCTGCACCGATGAGCAACACCTTGCGGCGGCCAATCTTATCGGCAAGGAAGCCGGAGAAGCCAACGCCAACCACACCGCCGATCATGATGGAGGAGATAACCAAGCCCTGAAGTCCCGCGGACAGGTTGTATGCCTGACGGAGGAATTCGATGGCGCCGGAAATGCTCACCGTGTCGTAGCCATAGAGAAGGCCAGCCATACCAGCGCTTAATGCCAGAATGACCACATATTTCATTGAACCCTGCTTTTTAACAGCGCTCGTAGTGTTCTCAGTCATTTTTGTTCCTTTTTCTGTTCCGTAACCGGCAGGTAAGCCTGCCGAAGCAGCTTCGCTTCACACGTGGCCTGCGGCTTATCACCGAAGGCAGGTTCGCGGTGCGCTACGACGATCCGGAAAACTCGTCTGCGGTGATATTTCCCGTTCGCTGAATAAAAATGTTATCGCTCACATTTATAAATGTCAACAGGCGCCCAAAACCTTGATTTACAGCCGAACTTACGGCGTGTTGAGCAATCTGAAACGCTCATGTAAAGCCGCTTATTAGACATTAAATCCAATGTTTGCCGTATTTTTACGCCAAATGCAGCAATTATGCATCAAAAATGATGTGAACGCTCTCAAAAATCTTCACATACAACGAGAAAAACATCAGTCGGCTTATGTGAGAGTAGGCGACAGCCACTCAATGAGACCAGCCGGCTTATAGAAGCCACGGCAGCATGCGATAGCCGAGTGCAAGAGCTTGAAACCTCAGGTTCATACTCGGCCATATTCACTCCAGATGTTTGAGTAAGCCGCTTAGCCCTACGGCATCCATACAGAAAGGCGTAAGGACGCACCAGGCGATCAACGGCTCGAGGCACCCCCCACGGAACTGCGCTGCACCAGCTTTGCCGGCACCAGACCTACACCGTGCTGCGACGAGGCATACCCCGGTTCGGCGCCCTCCCCCAGCAGATACAGCACCTCACACATCGCCAGTTGCCCCAACGTCTCAAAATCCTGGCGAACAGTGGTCAGCGGCGGGAGCATATTATCCACACCCGGCATATCGTCAAAACCGACCAGACTCACATCCTGCGGAATACGCACGCCATGCTCATGCATGGCACGCGCCACCCCCATCGCCTGCGCATCATTCGCGGTAACCACCGCAGACGGCAGCCTGCCGCCGGAACGCCCGATATTCTCAAGCACATGGTTCATCTTGGCATATGCCTCGCCACCCTCCCATGTCTTGCATTGAACGGTGACCGAATTCACTGCGTTGGTTGCGCACAGCTTATTCCACGCGGCCAGACGGGTGAAGGCGTCACGCCATTCGCGAGGACCGGCGAAATACAGGGCCGAACGGTGCCCACGCGCCTTCAGCACATGCATCACATCCTCCATCGCGCCCCACTGGTCAATACCGACAAGCGCCACCTTGCGCCGATCGGCAGGTCTGAGCAGACGAAGCTCCTCCTGCACACCCATGCCGCCATGCGCGGAGGTAATCAACACACGAGGACGGCTGATCCGAGCGCGGCAGGCAGCGGAGAACATCACATCCGTGGGTGTCAAGAAGATGAACGCATCGACATTCTGCTCATCGAAGGTACGGCATAGATCATCGAATTCCTTCTGCGTGCACAACGCCTCATGCACCATCATCACGGACATGAACAGGCCGTGCGAGCGCGCAATCGATTCGATGGCGCCAATAGCGGAGATAGGGCCGTAGAAGTTCTGCCCGCCGGCGATAAGACCGATGGTGCGGGACCGGTGGGATGCCAGTGCACGAGCGGAGTTGCTGGGACGATAGTCAAGCTGTTCAATGGCGCGCTGCACCTTGGCGCGTGTGGACGTTGAAACGTCCGGGGAATTATTGATGACGCGGGAAACGGTCTGATGGCTTACTCCGGCAAGCTTGGCCACTTCAAACATCGAAGGACGTTTATTCGCTTTCCGCCCAGCCACCATGCAACTTCCTCCTGCTGCCCGCTCTCGTATATTCCACGTATAGTTCCAACTGTACCGCAGAGAATCGGTGACATCGTTTACTTCTCAGCCGATGGTCGCAGGAAATCCGCAAGCATTCAGGCTGCAACCGAAAAGACACCCATCGCATTACCGGCGAAGGTCTTCCACTCGGGCAGAGCACGCACGCGCCAGTCAGACAACTGTCAGGTCAGCTTCCAACTGATACGATGCAGCGCAGTCGGCCCGTATTGCGCAATGGCCGCACGGTGGGCTTTGGAACCGTAGCCCTTGTTATGCTCCCATTCGTATGGAGCGTATTGGGGATCGCTGTGCGCGATGGACACCATCAGCCGGTCTCGCGTGACCTTGGCGATCACCGCCGCAGCGGCAACGGTCGCGCAATGCTGATCGCCTTTGACCTTGGTGACGACATCGGCGGGGACCGGCACCACCGGAGCCTCAAACGTATTCAGCGCCTTGGTGATGTAATCGTTCGGACCATCAAGAATCGCGCCCACAGATGCGCGAGTCTTCACTCCCCCGATAACCGCCGTACCATCGTCGGCGATGCCCAGCGTGCGCTCGACCTCGGCCAATGCGCGCAACGCGGCGACACCGAGCGCATAGGAGATGCCCCACTCGTCGATCTCCGTGTTGCTGGCGGCGCCCACGGCCCAAGCCGCACTCCAATCCTTCAGCTCGTCGACGATCGCCTCGCGGCGATGCTCGGTCAGCATTTTGGAATCGGCAACGCCTTGCGGCACTTCCTTCGCACCATCGCGCACATCCTGCGCCCGGATCGCGCAGGCACCAACCATGACCGGCCCTGCCAAGGAGCCACGGCCGACTTCGTCAAAACCGACGATCACGTCGTATTGCCTGTCTGCCAACGTATGCTCAAGATCAAGGGTCGGGGTGATCATGCCGCAGTTCCTTCCGGAACGTCACGGAACATGTCGTGATGCCCGCTGACCGTAGACAGTCTGTTCAACGGCCAGTAGCGCACCAACGCCACGCCCACCACTTTGCCGATCGGCACCAAGCCGTTGTCACCATCGTCCTGATGGTAGCGAGAATCAGCGGAATTGGAACGATTATCACCCATGACGAAAATATGGTTCTCGCTTACCGTCACTTTGAACGGGAATGAACTGGGTTGCACACCGTCCTTGATGTACGCCGTCTCATCGATGGCCACGCCATTGATGGTGATGGGGCTGCCGCCGCCCTTGCACTCGACCACATCGCCCGGCAATCCGATCAGACGTTTGATCAGATAGTCTTCGCCCAGCGTGCTGTCGGATTCGCCGACGAGCCAATTTGCCGGATCATGGAAGACGACGACATCGCCTCGTTTGAGCGCGAAGATTTTCGGGGTGAGCTTGGTGGTGAGCACACGATCGCCAGGTTCAATGGTGCTTTCCATGGAACGCGACGGGATGGTGTAGCAGCCGACGAGCAACAGTCGGATAAGCAGCACCACCAGCACGGGGATGCCGCAGAACAATATGGCATCGCGTGTGGAGAAGCTGTCGTTGTTCTGCTTCCTTGCCGCATGCGCCGGCCTGCGGCTTCTTCTGCGGCGCGACGTTCCGGCGGGTTGCGCATCCCTGCGCCACGCATCGGCGGTAACGTTCCCCGAATCATTGCCCATATCGTTCATGACCGTGCTGTCCATGACCGTTGCCCCCACTCGATATTCACGTTCGGCTGAATATGGTTTCGGCCCGGAAACCAGAGGATTCCAGGCCGAGAACTATGCCATTATGGCGAAACTCACTTGGAGTTGTCGCGACGCTCGACGATACGAGCAGCCTTGCCGCGCAGAGCGCGCAGGTAGTACAGCTTGGCGCGACGCACGCGGCCACGACGCACGACCTTGATGGAGTCGATTGCCGGGGAGTGCAGCGGGAAGCGACGCTCCACACCGGTGCCGAAGCTGATCTTACGAACGACGAAGGTTTCACGGACGCCTGCACCGTGACGGGCGATGACCACACCGGTGAAAGTCTGAATACGGGAGTTGTTGCCTTCCTTGATCTTCACGTTCACGTCGACGGTATCGCCTGCGCGGAACTCGGGGATCTCCTCGGCCGGCTTCAGGTGCTTGGCATCAAATGCTTCAATAGCGTTAACCATTGCTATTCCTCGGTCACTGCCGCATATCAGTGCACTGGTTGGGGCATATGCCGCATGCTTCACGCATGTTCCATTCGGTGCATATGCCTGCGGTTCTCCTCAGGTTTGCCTTTCGGAGGGTGCCAATCCGCCGACCCGTTGGCCTTTCGACCCGTCGGCTGGACCTAAAAGAAAAGCGGGATTATGCGGCGTCCCGCCTTTCGGCACTTCAGCAGTCAAAAATACCCCATCCGCAAGACCTATTTGATTGCGTTTCGACTGAAACATTCGTTGCGGACCGACCGAAGAGACAGGCATCCCCTATCAGAGCCTTATCAACCTGTATTTGGCACAATGCGTCAAAAAGAAGAAACGTCTGCCCTTCGTATGGCTCTCGTCACCGCCATGGCATACGAAAAGCCCCGCCTGCGCATTGCAGGCGGGGCTTTCAATGTTCAGCTACGTGCTGGTGGTTCCGATCAGAAATCAGAACTCGCGGTGAGCGCGGTAGAACTTGATCAGGGACTGGGTGGAAGCGTCCTGTGCGGCCAGTGCGTCATCATCCTGGGAGATGGCCGGGGTGATCTGCTTGGCCAGCTGCTTGCCGAGCTCGACGCCCCACTGATCGTAGGAGTCCAGGCCCCACACGGTGCCTTCGACGAAGGTGATGTGCTCGTACAGGGCGATGAGCTCGCCGAGTGCGAACGGGGTCAGGGCCACGCCGAAGATGGAGGTGGTCGGGCGGTTGCCGGAGAACACACGGGCCGGAACGATCTCTTCCGGGGTGCCCTCGGCGCGCACTTCGTCAGCGGTCTTGCCGAAGGCCAGGGCCTTGGTCTGTGCGAAGTAGTTGCCCAGGAACAGCTCGTGCACGTCCTGGTCGCCGTCCTTGGTCGGGTTCGGGGTGTTCACGAACGCGATGAAGTCGGCCGGGATGAGCTGGGTGCCCTGGTGGATCAGCTGGTAGAAGGCGTGCTGGCCGTTGGTGCCCGGCTCGCCCCAGAAGATCTCGCCGGTCTCGGAGGTGACCGGGGTGCCGTCCCAACGCACGGACTTGCCGTTGGATTCCATGGTCAGCTGCTGCAGGTAGGCCGGGAAGCGGTGCAGGTACTGGTCGTACGGCAGCACGGCGTGGGAGGCGACCTTGAAGAAGTTGCGGTACCACACGTTCAGCATGCCGAGCAGCACGACGACGTTCTTCTCGAACGGGGTGTTGACGAAGTATTCGTCGATTTCGTGGAAGCCGTGCAGGAACTCCTCGAAGCGGGCCGGGCCGAAGACCACGGCGAGGGAGGTGCCGACGGCGGAGTCGACGGAGTAACGGCCACCGACCCAGTTCCAGAAGCCGAAGGCGTTGTTCGGGTCGATGCCGAACTCGGCGACCTTCTCCAGGTTGGTGGAGACGGCGACGAAGTGCTTCTTGATGGCTTCGGCGTTCTTCTCGTCGGAACCGTCGATGGCGCCCTTGGCCTTGAGCTCTTCGAGCAGCCAGGTGCGAGCCTCACGGGCGTTGGTCAGGGTTTCCAGGGTGGTGAAGGTCTTGGAAACGATGATGAACAGGGTGGTCTCCGGGTCGAGGCCCTTGGTCTTCTCGGCCAGGTCGTTCGGGTCGATGTTGGAGATGTAGCGGGCGGAGATGCCGGCGTCTGCGTACGGCTTCAGAGCCTCGTACACCATGACGGGACCCAGGTCGGAACCACCGATGCCGATGTTGACCACGGTCTCGATCTTCTTGCCGGTCACGCCGGTCCACTCGCCGGAACGGACCTTGTCGGCGAACGCGTAGATGCGGTCGAGGGTTTCGCGCACATCCTTGACGGTATCCTGACCGTCGACGATGTACTTGCCCTCGTCCTCGACCGGGCGGCGCAGTGCGGTGTGCAGCACGGCACGGTCTTCGGTGTTGTTGATATGCACGCCGGTGTACATAGCCTTGGTGCGCTCGTCAAGCTTGACGGCCTTGGCCAGGTTGGCGAACAGCTGGAGGGTCTCCGGCTTGATCAGGTTCTTGGAGAGGTCGAAGTGCAGATCGCCGGCATCGAAGCTCAGCTTCTCCACGCGATCGGCGTCATCGGCGAACCACTTCTTGAGGCTGACGCCTTCTGCCTGCAGCTCATCGTAATGCTTCTGCAGAGCAGCCCATTCCGTGGTCTTCGTTGCATCAACTGGAGGATTGATGGCCATGTGTATTGGTCCTTTCATCATCACCATGAAGCAGTGGCCCAAGCCTAGAATACGGCGCGCGCCACCGCCTCCTTCCAGCTACCAAGATACTCACAAAAGAGGACACAGAAACACATAAGTTCGCAAGTCACGAACATAATCGCCCACAAACGCTCATACACCGCCGATTTGCCCATGCGCATATCGCAACACGCGGGAACCGCAACGATGCAAACGTACTCATAGACGAACCCATAAGCAGCTGCTTCACCATCTTGCGGTACCATGCATCACCATGCACCATCGCACCGTCAAATAAATCCGTCAGTCATCGCACAACCCTGCCCCAACCAGCCCGGTCAGCCGCCCGGCAGCATCACATCATTTCGACAGATGGACCATGCGCAGCAGCGGGCGGCGCACACAACGATCGAACAGGCAGACCACCACAACATATGCCAGCGAAAGCATGGCGCCGACCGCAATCCACGCCGCAAGCTCGCCGAATACGGCAGACCCCGACTGCAACGAGGCGGCACGCACCAGAAGCGGGTCGAGGAACCTCGCATTGACGGCCTTCCATAAGAAGCTGGCAAGGGTCTGCACCACATAAAACCCGAGAATGCCCGAAGCGAGCGCCGCAACCACGGCCTCGGCGCGACGAGCGGCATGGACGCGGGCGTGAAGCGGCGGGCAGGCCGCAGCCATCAACGCGCACACCGCAAGCGCAAAGGAAATCAACGACGTCGATTTGAACGACAACGCATACAGTGCAACATATGAGGAGCGCATGACCATAACAGCGGTGAGAACGGACGCCACTGCCAGCAGCACCAGTACACCACACAGCCAGAAACCGCGAATCGTCCACAGTGGGCGGCGATCGGCATGCCGCACCCCATGTCTTTTGTCTTCCGTACGCCGCTCACTGTTATGCTGCACCGCCCAGCCAAGCAAACCGGCCAATCCGAACGACAGCGCATAGCTGACCGCACTCATCTGCTTGCGCCAATCCAGCAAAGTGCGCTGCCCGTACTGCGCCTGCCACGTGCATGCCACATACGCATTCAGCGCATAGACGGCAATCAGCACGACACCTGCCACCACCGCGCTTCTGCAAGCGCCGAGGCGATTCAGCACCCATGCGATCGCAGGAGCGAGCGCCACGAACGCCAGGTATAGCCATACGAATTCCAGTTCGTAGACAAGGCTGGCCGACTGCGTATCGTTTGATACCGATGGTGCCCAATGGCCGGCCACCAGAACAAGCAGCAGATAGAACGCAACAGTGGCCAGGATCATTGCGATGCGGCGGCCGGTGGCACGCAGCTGTGTGTTCCAATAGCCGCTGGAACCTGCCGCCCCGCACATGCGCGGGATAAGGAAGAACCCCGAAATCATGAAGAAGATGTGGTTGCCCCACGCGCCGCAGTACATGATCATTGCGACGATCCACATCGCGCCCCGTGAGGAAGCGAGTGCAGACACGGGTTCGGCCACGCTGACGGGGTGATGCGGCCCCATCCATATGGCTTGCACGTATTGCTGCAGGAATGCGTGGAATACGGCGATGCAGACGATGGCGAGCAGTCGTAGCACTTCGATCGACATCATGCGCTTGCGCCCTGCCGCGGGCGTGCCGGCCGTAGCCGTAGCGGCACGCGATGATACGACGCGCTGCGTCGCAGGGCGCGCATCGTATGCATGCGTATGCCGATGAGTGAACCGTGTTGCCATGCCTATCAGGATAATCACGCCGCCTGTATGCTTGCGTGTCAAATGAGCGCCGACACCGTTTCCGACAGTTCTTCGCCACATGTCGCAGAGCCTGCGATCGACTCCGACATGCCGTTATCTGCTGCGCCTGCACAACGTGCCGAACGGGCCGATTTGGACAATTCCACACTATCCAGTACACTTATTGTTTTGTGCGTGGATTGCGTATGCGATTCACCAGCATTGCCACTTTAGCTCAGTCGGTAGAGCGGCTCACTCGTAATGAGCAGGTCGTCAGTTCGATTCTGACAAGTGGCTCCCCTTACCCTAGATGGGTTCGCCCGTCTAGGGTTTTGCATATCGGCCTGCAGGCTGGTAGGCATGCGCGAGTGGCGGAATTGGTAGACGCGCAGGATTTAGGTTCCTGTGTCTTTGACGTGTGGGTTCAAGTCCCATCTCGCGCACCGTTCTTGTATCGGCGTATGCGATCGATTCAGTCAACGTGCACAGTTCCTTACTGTGAACGGTTTCGCGTATCGTCTCCCCCGCTGTACTTAAGATGGCAGGCGGTTCGTTCATAACGGCAACAGGCATATACGGACTCGTTTTGCCAGTACATGCGACTGCGCGCATTCAACCACACGGTTGCACGACGGCACGTCCGGCAGGCCTGAAGCCGATGAGAAGACAGAGATAGAGAATCACAATGCAAGCGCTTATCCAACCCGTTGCGTTGCTGCTGATCATTCTGGCCGGCTATGCGTTCAAACGTGCCGGTTTGTTCGGGCAGCGCGATTACCGTATTCTGCAGACGGCGATCTTCGACCTGGTGCTGCCAGGCGCGATCATCTACTCGTTTGCAACAAATCCACACGAGATCAAACTGTTGTGGATTTCCGTATTCGGCCTGATCGTCGCTCTTATTCCACCCATCGTGATCTTTCTGGCCACGTTGCATAAGCCTGTCGCCAGACGCGCGTTCATGATGCTGAACGGTTCGGGATTCAACGTAGGCTGCTTCTGCTTCCCCGTGGTCTCGTCGTTCCTGGGTACGGCGGCGATCGTTCCTGCCGCGATGTTCGACATCGGCAATTGCGTGATGGTGGCCGCCGGCACCAACGTGATCACGCAACTGCTGCTGCACATCCAGCCCGGCAAAACGTTAAGCGAGCAGCATGCGGGCGATGCGCCGACCTTGCCCTATATCAAGCCGAAGGACAAGGATGCCAAGCGTTTGGCGAGGCGTGCCCTGCTGCGCAATGTGCTTAAGGGGTTCTTCGGTTCGGTGCCGTTCGACGTGTACATGCTGATGATCGTGCTGACCCTGGCACAGGTGAAGATCCCCGGATGGATCGCCACGATGGTGCAGCCGTTGTCGAATGCGAACTCGTTCTGCGCGATGCTGATGGTGGGCATGCTCATGGATCTGCCCGCTTCGCGTCGTGATGTGAAGGATGTACTGACGGTGATCGGCTGGCGTGTTCCGTTCGCGATTGCGTTCGCCGCGATAACCTGGTTCATCCTGCCGTTCTCCGCATCGATCCGCGAAGCCGTGGCGCTATGCTGCCTCGCACCTATCGCCGTGTTCTCCACCTTGTTCACCGACAAGGTGCTGGGCAACGCCAAACTCGCCGGCTTCTCGCTGACCCTCACCGCAGTGCTGAGCCTGATCATGATGACCGGAGCGCATTTCCTGTTCACCGCCATGGGCGTATGACCCGCGCATGATGCCGCATAGTCGTCGCACAACGTGTAAACGTGCGAATGCTCATGCCGTTTCACGATAGAGCACCTGCCCAGGTGCCCCGCGGAAGCATCTCCGGCAATAACAACGCCTTGCAATACCAATGAGGCATTGCAAGGCGTCAAGGCACGCAAACGAAGATCAGAACAGCGCGCTGACCGCAGGCACCAACGCCTTCAACGCCTTGCCACGATGAGAGATGGCGTTCTTCTCCTCCGGCGTCATTTCGGCGGAGGTGAAACGCCTGCCGGCTTCGACGGCACGTGCCGGCTGATCGTCGGGAATGAACAGCGGATCATAGCCGAAACCATTCGTGCCATGCGCTTCACGCAGCAGCACGCCCGGCATCTCGCCAAGCTCCACGGTTTCGGATGCGATCGGGTACGGTGCGCCCTCGGCGGCACCCGGCACCACCAAGGCGGCGGCGCAACGGAACCGAGCGGTGCGCTTCTCATCCGGAATATCGGCCATCTGCGCCAAAAGCAGCGCGTTATTGGCTTTGTCGTTGCCATGCTCGCCGGCCCAACGCGCAGAGAGGATGCCCGGGGCATTGCCCATCACATCCACAATCAGGCCGGAATCATCGGCAATGGCGGGGCAACCGGTGCGGGCGGCCACGTCACGCGCCTTGAGCAACGCGTTCTCCTGGAAGGTCACGCCGTCCTCCACCGGGTCGGGCAGATTCAGAGAACCGGCGGATACCAGTTCCACCTGCTGAGCGGTCTCGCCCAAATCCTCGGCAAGAATGCGGCGGATTTCCTTGAGCTTGCCTTCATTATGCGTGGCAACGATGATGCGCATATATGTTCCTCTACTCCTTATGCTGGCCTACTGCCTTACATACTATTGCGGTCCGCGTGCCATACGCCAGACCGGGCGTTCGTTCAGTCCTTGGCGAGCGCCTCGCGCTGCGCGGCCTGAAGCTCCTTGTTGCCCTTCTCGGCCAAGTCCAGCAGCGTACCAAGTTCGTCGCGGGTGAACGGCCGATGTTCGGCGGTGCCCTGGAGTTCGATGAAGGCGCCGGAACCGGTCATGGCGACGTTCATGTCGGTCATGGCGGCGCTGTCTTCCACATACGGCAGATCCAGCATCGGAGTACCGCTGATCACACCGACCGACACGGCGGACACGCAATCGGTGAGCACCTTCTTGGCGGAACGAATGTGATGATGCTTCTCCGCCCAGTCGAGCGCATCCACCAACGCCACATACGCGCCGGTCACGGAAGCGGTTCGGGTGCCGCCGTCGGCCTGCAGCACATCGCAGTCGATCTGAATCATGTTCTCGCCCAGCGCCTTCATGTCGACTACGCCGCGCAGACAACGGCCGATCAGACGGCTGATCTCGTGCGTGCGGCCTCCGATCTTGCCACGCACGGATTCACGGTCGGTACGTTCCGCGGTAGCCCTGGGCAGCATCGCATATTCGGCAGTGACCCAGCCCAGACCGGAATCCTTACGCCAACGCGGCACACCGGCGGTGAAGGTCGCCGTGCACATGACACGGGTGTTGCCGCACTCGATAAGCACGGAGCCTTCCGGGGCGTCAGTGAAATGACGTGTGATGCGTACCGGGCGCAATTCGTCGACCTTGCGACCATCGGCACGAGTAATGGAACGTTCACCCAACATATCTGTAATTTCAACCATGCGCCCCAGCTTACGCGCACGCCGCCCTTGCGCCGCCACGCAACGGCGAGCAGACAGACCGAATATCGAGCGGGGTCAGCAGCTTGCGGCCGCGTTCGCGTAACAAGCCGACCCATTGCATGAACGCGAGCCAGGACTTACAGTCGGATTACCTATTAGTCACCACGAGACGGGACAGAAGAATGGTGGATTATTCGCCGGCCCTTATGACCGACATGTATGAGTACACGATGCTGGACGCCTGCCTGAAGGATGGTACGGCGGATCGCAAATGCGTGTTCGAGGTGTTTACCCGGCATCTTCCCGCAGGACGCCGGTATGGCGTGGTCGCCGGCACCGGTCGCATCCTCGACGCGCTCGAGCACTTCCATCTGGACGACGAGGATCTGAAATTCCTGGCCGATCGCAAGGTGGTGAGCCCGGAAACCATCAAGTGGTTGGAAAACTTCCATTTCTCCGGATCCATCAAAGGCTACCGCGAAGGCGAAATGTTCTTCCCGAACTCCCCGATTCTGCAGATCGAAGGCACATTCGGCGAGTGCACACTGCTGGAGACGCTGGTGCTGTCGATTCTGAACTATGATTCCGCCGTCGCTTCGGCTGCAAGCCGTATGGTTAGCGCCGCGAAGAACCGCCCATGCATGGATATGGGCGGCCGCCGCACCAACGAATGGTCGGCTGTGGCAGCCGCACGCGCGGCAGTGGTCGGAGGTTTCCAGGGGACCGCGAATCTGCTGGCGGCGCAACTGTACGGATTGAAGGCCATCGGCACCGCAGCCCACTGCTTCACGCTGGTGCATGACGACGAGCGCAGCGCCTTCGAATCGCAGATCGCCGCCTTGGGCAAGAACACCACGCTGCTGGTCGACACCTACAACATCGAGGAAGCCGTGAAAACTGCCGTCGAAGTGGCAGGACCCGAACTGGGCGGCGTGCGCATCGATTCCGGCGATCTTGCCTCCCTGGCACAGCGTGTGCGCAACCAGCTGGACGCATTGGGCGCCACGAATACGCGCATCACCGTCACCAACGATCTGGACGAATACGCACTGGCCGCATTGCAGACCGCGCCGGTCGACTCCTACGGCGTGGGCACCATGCTGGTCACCGGTTCCGGTGCCCCGACCTGCGCCATGGTCTACAAGCTCACCGAACGTGAAGGCGCGGACGGCGTGATGGCGCCGGTCATGAAGAAAAGCAAAGACAAGGCCACCACTCCGGGGCGCAAGCTCGCTTACCGTTCCTACGAGTACAACCTGGCCGAAGCCGAGCATGTGATCTCCGGCTCCGAAGAGAAGCTCGCCGGCTACACGCCGGACAACGGCTGGAAGAATCTGCTCGTGGATTACGTCGATCACGGCCAGATCGACTCCAGCTGGCAGGGCCATGACGCCATCATGCGCGCGCACGACTACCGTGCCGCCGCATTGAACGAACTGCCGATCGCCGCACAAAGCCTGATGAAGGGAGACCCGGTGATTCCGACCGAGATCACGGTGCTATAGGCACCTCCATCCCGTAGGAATTCTTCGCCAAACGGCCGTGGACCCTTGTACTGATACAGGCTCCACGGCCGTTTTTGCGTTACGATACAAGCGCTTGCGACACTTATCCAACGAAGGATCACCTTATGCTCGAGCCAACGTTCGCCTACGTTCCCAACCCGAACCGCTATCTCGACGGCATCCCCTCCGATAGTCGTATCGCGGTGGATCCCCGGTTCCTGAAGCATTCGGCGTTGACGCCGGAACGTCTGCAGCAGATCCGAGAGCTCAACGACATCGCCATTGAACGCGGTCAGACACTGGCCGAGATGTCGCTGGCCTGGCTGTTGCATGACGATGCAGTCACGTCCGTGCTGGCCGGCGCCTCGAAGCCGCAGCAGATTCTCGACAATATCGGGGCCCTGAGCAACACCGATTTCAGCAGCGAGGAGCTTGCCCGCATCGACGAGATCTCCAAGCGCTGACCGCAATCGCTTGCGGCATAAGACAAAGGCCCGCGCCCGCCGCATATCGCACGGAGGGCACAGGCCTTGGCCTGTCTGCCGGAACGTCAGCGGAACATCTCCTCGTAGATGCGCTTGCAGTCCGGACATACCGGGTATTGGGAGGGGTCTCGCTTCGGCACCCAGATCTTGCCGCACAACGCCACCACCGGGCGGCCTGTCATACGTGATTCGGCGATGCGATCCTTCGAAACGTAATGCGCGTAGCGATCCGCGTCGCCATTATCCGAGCGTTGGGTCTCCTCCTTGACTTCCGGGCGTTCCAGCACCGAGGTGCCTGCGCCGGAATCCGGTGCGGACTGCTGGTCGCCGCTGTTGAGATACGTGGTCATTGCGATATGCTCCTTACGCGTTCGTTCAATCCGCCCTCCATCATAATGTTTTTCCCGTTTCTACGCCGCGAAGCGCTGCGCCATGCCAGATAACGCCGGATAAAGAGGTAGGCTTATTCCTATGACCAAAGCAGTATGCCCCGGCTCGTTCGACCCCGTAACCGCCGGACATCTTGACGTAATCGAACGCAGCACGCGTTTCTTCGACGAAGTGCATGTGGTAGTGGCGGTGAACGCTGCCAAAACACCGATGTTTTCAGCGCAGACCCGTGTGGATATTATTCGCCGCGCCCTTGTGGAAAGGGGCTGCGAGAACGTGGTCGTCTCGTTTACCGACGGACTGATCACCGACTATTGCAAGCAGGTTGGCGCCACCGTGATCGTAAAGGGGCTACGACAGAACGGCGATTATGAGGCGGAACTGGGCATGGCCCTGGTGAACCGGCAGATCGCCGGCATCGAAACGCTGTTTCTGCCCGCGAACCCCGTGCTGGAGCATATTTCGAGTTCCATCGTCAAAGATGTGGCCCGTCATGGCGGCGACGTGACCGGAATGGTGCCCGATTGCGTAGTCCCGATGCTGAATGAGGCGTTGCACAAGGAAAGGATTTCCCATGAGTGATCAGAACGATGTCGAACATCCGACCGGATACGTGGATTTGACCGGTGACCCTGTAGCCGATGTGACAGGTGCCGAAAATAGGGGAACCGTACCGCTGCAAAGCGCGCCTATGCCTCCGGCACCTGCACCGAACCCCACACCGGCGTCCGCCCCCATGCCGTTGCCGGACGGTCAGCCCGCCGGCGGCACCGGGGCATACGCCGAGTCCGCGCCATTGGACGAGACCGTGGCGGGCGAACCGCCTGTCGCCGACGACGCCGCCTCTTCCACGCCATCCTTCACATCCCCGTTCCCACTGCCTGATCTGAGGGAAAAGCCCACCGTCGAAGAGCAAAGCCAAGAGGAATTCACCACCGTCTACGATGTGATCGGCAAGCTGGAGGACACGCTGAACGAGGCAAAGGGTGGTTTCTTCTCCCCCGGCCTGGTGAAGGTCGACCGCGATGCGCTGATGGCCAATCTCGATGAGTTGAAGAAAATGCTGCCGGTGCAGCTCGAACGTGCTTCCGCCCTCATGCGCGAGGCGGAACGGCGTTTGGAAAGCGCACAGACCCAGGCCAATGCCATTGTCGCCTCCGCGCAAAGCCGTGCCGCCGACACCATCAAAGAGGCCAACGACCAGGCGCAGTTCCTTGCAGGCCAGGAAAACGTGACCGAACTGGCACGGCAGAAGGCGCGTACCATTCTGAACACGGCCCAGGCCAAGGCCGACCATCTCACGCAAGGCGCCGACGACTATTCCGCCAAAGTGATGGAAGGTCTGCGCCAGCAACTGACCAAACTCACCAGCGATGTGGACGCCGGTCTGAACGTGCTGCACGAGCGCCAGCGCGCCGCCGCCGACCAGCTCCCGCATCTTGACCAGAACGACTACCCGGAGGCCTGAAAACCCATGCCACATATTGAAAACTCCCCGTGGAGCGTATCCGTTGCGCAGGTCGCGTCCCGCGCCGGCCAGTCCAAGCAGATCGACAGTGATTTCCCCGCGCCCAGCGGCATCGGCGATGACATCATCGGCGTCAAGGAAGGCGAACCCGTACATGTCAGCGGATCGTTCGACTCGATTGTGGACGGTCTGATTCTCAACGCCGACATCAACGCCCCGGTGCATGCCGAATGCACCCGTTGCCTGAAGCCCATCATCCGTGACTGGACCACGCATGTGACCGTGTTCTTCCCCTACCATGACGAGCGCGACAATCGCAGGCAGCAGGACGAGGTCGACATCATCGCCGGCGAGGAAGAATCCGAAGACACGTATCCACTGCTCAACAACGGTTCCTTCGCAGATCTTGAAGCGCTGCTGCGCGATACGCTGGTGGACGAGCTGCCGCTGCAGCCGCTGTGCCGCGAGGATTGCCGTGGCCTGTGCTCCCAGTGCGGCGTGGATCTCAACGAGAATCCCGACCACACCCACGAGATGACCGACATCCGTTTCGCCGGACTGGCCGATCTCAAGGCACAGCTTGAACGCGAACAGCAGGGCTGACAGGCCTGCGGATACTGCGACACGCGTGCGCGCGTATACCGGAATACGCTATTTGTACGCACGTTGCGTTAAAGTACTGAACGCTTAAGCTCAAATGTTCGAACGAAACAGAGGATACTGAAATGGCACTGCCTAAGTACAAGACCTCGCGCGCCAACACTCATTCGCGTCGCGCGAACTGGAAGGCGACCGCTACGGCTACCGTGACCTGCCCGAACTGTGGCGCTCCGGCTCAGCCGCACATGGCCTGCCCGAGCTGCGGTTCTTTCCGCGGCCGCGTCTACCGTGAGGCTATCCAGTCCATTCACACCAAGTGAGCAGCACTGGACAAGCATGAATAAAGCCCTGCCATCGACGGGTGGCAGGGCTTTTTATATCTTTATATCCTAGAAAGCCCTAGGAAATTCCAAAAAACAGAAGATAGAGGATCATGACAGACGAAGCACAGCACAAGCCAATCACACGCACCTACCACAATGACGGCACCCAGACGGCCGCAAACGAACTGTTGGAGGCGCTCGGCACCACCATCAGCCCCGATCTGCTGGTCCAGGCGCTCACCCATCGTTCCTTCGCACACGAGCATCCGGGCGCAAAACATTACGAACGACTCGAATTCCTGGGCGACGCCGTACTGGAACTCATATCCACCGAGACGCTGTTCCGCCTGCACCCCGATATGAGCGAAGGCGAACTGGCGAAGATGCGCGCCAAAGCGGTGAGCGAGGAAGCGCTGAGCGCCATTGCACGCACCAAGCTGCATGTGGAACCGTATATTCTGCTGGGTCACGGCGAAGCGACACAGGGCGGCGCACAGAAGAGCTCGATTCTGTGCGACATCGTGGAATCGCTGATCGGCGCGACATTCCTTGAACATGGCATCGACGGCGCACGCAAGGTGGTGCATCGCCTGATCGACGACACGTTGGCCGAAGTCGCCACCGAAGGCCCGGCATTGGATTGGAAGACCTCGCTGACGGTGAAGGCGCATCATCTCGGCAAGGGCGAACCGGTGTACCATATGGCGGTTTCCGGCCCGGAATACGCGCAGGTGTTCACCGCACGCGTCTCGCTGGGCGACGACGAGGAGATTCTGGGCGTGGGCAAGGGATCATCGAAGCGCAAGGCGCAGCTGGCCGCCGCCGCGGCAGCCTGGAAGAAGCTCGGCTGACGCCGCTCCCCACAGTCCTCCCCGCCCTATGCGCGGCTTGCGGTGTGACCCTCCCCCAAGTGTCCACACCGTAAGCCGCGCAATGCAAATGTTGACTTATTGAATAGACTGGGAAAACAAAGCGCACAACACCGGCCACGAACCGGCAGCGCAATGACCAAGGAATCAAGAGATGTGAGAGGAACCATGGCTTTACCTACCCCTCTGCAGGCATTCAGCGCCGTGCCCAAGGACCAGCACGACGAAACGCAGACCATTACCGATGGAGAGAAGATGACCGGCGCCCAGGCGCTGGTGCGTTCGTTGGAGGATCTGGGCGTCGAAGACGTCTTCGGCGTTCCGGGTGGCGCCATTCTGCCGGTGTATGACGAAATCAAGGACGACACGAAGTTCCACTTCATGCTGATGCGCCACGAACAGGCCGCCGGCCATGCAGCCGAAGGCTATGCGCTGACCACCGGCAAGGTGGGCGTGTGCATCGTCACCTCCGGCCCTGGCGCAACCAATATGATCACCCCAATCGCGGATGCGAACATGGATTCCGTACCGCTGGTCGTCATCACCGGTCAGGTGGGCGTGAACGCCATCGGCACCGACGCCTTCCAGGAGGCCGACATTGTGGGCGCCACCTACCCGATGGTGAAGCACTCCTACCTGGTGACCAGCGCGCAGGATATTCCGCGCGTACTCACCGAAGCCTACTATGTGGCCAATTCCGGCCGCCCCGGCCCGGTCGTGGTCGATGTGACCAAGACCGCGCAGACCGGCAACATGTACTACTCCTGGCCGCAGCGCATGATCCTGCCCGGCTACAATCCGACCACCAAGGCGCACGGCCATGTGCTGTCCGACGCGGCCAAGCTGTTCTCGCAATCCTACCGCCCGGTGCTGTACGTGGGCGGCGGCGCCGTCCGCTCCAAGGCCGGCGAACTGATCAAGCAGCTCTCCGATCTGACCGACGCCCCAATCGTCACCACGCTTCCCGCTCGTGGCGTCGTTCCCGACTCCGACCCGAAGGTGCTCGGCATGCTCGGCATGCACGGCACCATCGCGGCGACCGGCGCCGTGCAGCGTTGCGACCTGCTGGTCACCATCGGCGCTCGTTTCGACGATCGTGTGACCGGCAAGCTCGACGCATTCGCCCCCGCAGCGCGTGTGATCCACATCGACATCGATCCGGCCGAAATCGGCAAGAACCGCCAGCCGGACGTGCCGATCGTAGGCGACGTTTCCACCGTGCTCAAGGATCTGATTCCGGAAATCGAACGTTCCCAGGCCATTCACGGCAAGCCGAACCTGAAGCCGTGGTGGAACGCCATCGACGAGTGGCGCACCAAGTACCCGGCCACGTGGGAGGAGCCCACGGACGGTTCGCTCGCCCCGCAGTGGGTGGTCAGGCAGCTGTCCGACCAGGCCGCGGACGATACGCTGTGGGTGACCGGCGTGGGTCAGCATCAGATGTGGGCCGCGCAGCTCATCGATTTCAAGCGCCCGAACTCCTGGATGACTTCCGGCGGCCTTGGCACCATGGGCTACGGTCTGCCCGCGGCCATCGGCGCCGCCGTGGGCGGCAAAGGACGCCCGGTCTGGCTGATCGACGGCGACGGTTCCTTCCAGATGACCTCCGAAGAGCTTGCCGCAGCGTTCTTCGACCACGCTCCGGTAAAGATCGCCCTGCTGAACAATTCCGTGTACGGCATGGTCCGTCAGTGGCAGACGCTGTTCTACGGGCAGCATTATTCCGCCACCAACCTGCTTGACGGCGAAGCGCATGGCGAAGAGGGCGTGAAGCTGGAAGCCAACGGCGATATGCCCGTTGAAGTGCCAGATTTCGTGAAGCTGGCCGAAGCCTACGGTTGCGTGGGCATGCGTGCGTTCACCAAGGACGAGGCCATCGAATGCATCAAGAAGGCCAATGAGATCAATGACCGCCCGGTGCTGATCGACTTCCGCGTGTGGAAGGACGCCATGGTGTGGCCGATGGTCGCCGCCGGTGCTTCCAACGACGATGTGACGTACATGCCCGGCATCAAGCCGTTGCACGACGATACCGTTACCGGCGAGCCTGCAACCGCCGCAAGCGAGAACTGAGAGGAGAGAATCATGCCTCAATACCCTGCATCACAGCCCGGTTCCGAGCGCCATACGCTGTCCGTGCTAGTGGAGAACCGCCCCGGCGTGCTGGCCCGTGTGGCCGGCCTGTTCGCCCGCCGTGCGTTCAACATCAACTCGCTGTCCGTCTCCCCCACCGAACGCCCTGACATCTCCCGTATCACGGTGACGGCCGATGTGGAGGCCATTCCGCTGGAGCAGATCATCAAGCAGCTCAATAAGCTGCTGCACGTGCTCAAGATCGTGGAACTCGACCCGCGTTCCACCGTGGAGCGCGAGCTTGTGCTCATCAAGGTAGCGGCCGACGTGTCCAACCGCTCCGACGTGCTGGAGATCGTGCGCATGTTCCGCGTGCGCGTGGTCGATGTGAACCCGGAGTCGCTGACCATCGAGGCCACCGGTTCCGAAGACAAGATCGAGGCGCTGCTCGGCCTGCTGGAGCATTACGGCGTGATCGAGCTGGTACGTTCCGGCGCGGTCGCCGTGACCCGTGGCCCGAAGGCGCTGAGCGAGAAGGTGCTCGGCTCCGAGATCACCGGTCGCTGAACGGTCTGAACGGTATTATTTACGGAAAAGCGCCGCCTCGCGATTCATTTCGCGGGGCGGCGCTTTTCCGTATCTGATCCGTATCTGATCCGTATCTGATTCACCGCAACATCGTATGTTCCCATTGCGCCGCCTTGGGAATGCTACGAATGGAACGGGAACATATCACCAGCACGGCACTTGCCACGAGAACCGCGAGGAACGCCAGCACCGTGCCATGGAATCCAAGAACCGGGAGCAAGCTGCCAGCCACGGCGCTGCAGAACATCGAAAGCACCTGGGCTGGAACCGTCAATGTGACAGTTATGCGCCCCTGCATGCTCGTAGGCGACTTGGCGAAGATGAAACCGAGAAGCATCGCGTTAATCAACGGGAACGGCAGACCGACAAGCGAATTGGCAACCATCATGACCCAATAGTTGTCGGTCAACGTCATCGGCAATACGCACAGGCAGATGAACAGGTAGGCGAGGCACACGGTTGGTCCGACCGGAACCTTATCGCTGAGTTTGCCGGCAAGCAACGATCCCACAAGCATCATCAGCGATATGCCGCCACTGATGAATCCGATGAAGGTCGCATTGGTCCCGCACGACACCAAATGCAGCTGGATGGCATATTGGATGCCATTGACGCCGAAATTGACTAATGCCGCCACAATGAGCACGACCACCAGCGTCTTCCTACGCAGCGACCATGACCAGCCTTCCAGAAAGTCGTGAAAGAAACCGCCTTTCGCTGCATCGCCATCCGTTTCCCTGATATGCCCGCCATCCGCACCGTGTTCATGAATACCGGTGGCGGCGACACCGGCCATAGCGTACATACATGCCGACACCAGAAACGGCAGCCATGGAGCGACGCTGTACAGAAAGCCTCCGATGGGGCCTCCTACCATGGTAATGGTCGCGTCGCGCCCTTCGTTGAGGCTTCGCGCTTTGGGATAACAGCGGACATCGATGATCGAACGGAGCATCGCGTCCGTAGCGCTCCCAAGAAATCCGTTGATGCCAGATGCAAGCACTGCGATCAGCAGTAACACGGGAAATGGCAACGCGTCGCACAACAACAGCATCGCGATCGCGCCCCAAGCCAGAACGCCGACGATGGCGTTCGTCACGATAAGTCGTTTGCGATCATGCCTATCGACGAAAGTGCCTCCGAATACGCTTGCTACCTGTTGCGCAATCATCGACGACGTTCCGACCCAACCGGCGGCGACGGTGGAGCCAGACACCGCATATCCGAGCAGACTGATCGCCAGCGCGCGCATCGCCGCACCGACCGCCGATGCCGTATCAGCGGTAAACCAAGAAACGTACCCTGCGGATTGCCAGAATGATTTCCCTGTTCCATCCATGTCTTGTTTCACTTGTTTTCCCCGTTCCGCCCACGCTGTTCAGATTGCCTATGGGTTCATATGCAAAGTCCGCCGATTCCTTACGAAAACCACCTGAAAGCCTGTAGAATCAGCGCCACGGGTTCGGCGCCCGGCTCATCGTCCCCGTGCATGCCGGCCTTGATTTGCCAGCGACGTACGACCTCATTGAGTTCCTCAATCATCGAACGCATTTCCTCGGCGGTCAGGTTCAGAACATGATCGTCGCTGGTGCATGAATCGGTCCATTCCCGAGGCAATTCCGGCAGTCTGTCCAGAAAACGCTCGTAGGCCATCTCGTAGGAGAGTGCCGCCGAACGCCGAAACAGATCCATGGCCTTTGCCTTGTCCGCATTGTTCTTTTCTTCGGAGCTCCCCAGACGAACGGCGCTTTGGCAAGCCTTCCACCAGCTTTTTCTTCGATCGCCATCAGGAGACCTCACCTTCTCCACCAGTCCCACACGTGCAAGCTGCCCCAAGTGATAGCTGATGGCCCCCGGAGCCTCGCCAAGCTGTTCGCTGATGTTTCCCACGGTCTGCTCGCCGTTCACCCGCAACGTTCCAAGGATCCTCATGCGAATCGGACTCGCCATGGCCCGAAGAGCATCGGCATTGGTCACGGTCACTGCGGCATCTTTGGGCATCCGTGTTTCGCTAGGGGTTGCGTCGGTCATTGCAAAGGTCTCCTTTTCACCATCTCCCATTATATACAAATTATTTGTACAATATGTTTGCACACATGCTCCATGTACTCAACAGCAAAGAGCATATGCCGTCGTCGACGTCTTGGTTCCCTTTTGCAAAAGCAGCAAAAAACTTCTATTCTGAAAAGATAAGCAGACCAATGGGGGTGTCTTATGAATAAGATGATGAGAAGGGGTTTGTGCCTTGCACTATCGGTTGCGCTGCTGAGCCTGTGTGGCGGCTGCGTGGACTCCACACATGGAACATCCGGTACCGGTAGCGACTCCGCTCAGAATAGCGAGACCGACGATGCAGAGGCACAAGCATATCGAGCATTCACCGTGGATGCGCTCGACGATTACGCCTCCGATAACCTATTCGACGATAAAACCGATCCGATCCTGGTAAATAAGCTTGGCTCCAAAATCGTGCACGGCGACGGCATGATCCCGTTCAAAGAACCGATAGACGGCAGCAACTCGTATGAGGTCGCCTTCATGTGCAAAGGAGAGGAACAGGCGCCGTTCTCCTTTGTGCTGTATAAAGACGGCCAGCCGCACACCATGAGTACCATGGGCGGTTGCGCATCCGATGGCGTGCAATCGGTCTCCCTGACCGCGAAGCGCTTCCCCGACGCGACCTCGCTGTCCATCATCAATATCGGCGGCACGAATCTTGTCGTATCCGTATACGAGGTCAGGGAAGCGGAACGGTAGAGGGTCGCCATTCGATGGCCGCAATGGCGCCGAGCCTGGAGCCTTTCCCCCAGCCCGGCACCATTGTGCCGCGCACGCAGTGCGCTACTCAAGCTGTTCGGAAAGCTCCATCCACTCCATTTCGAGGGATTCGGACTCATCCGTGACGGCCTGCAACTGCTCGTTGAGCTTGTTCAGGCCCTCGTAATCGCTCGGGTCGTGCGCGGCCATCCGCGCTTCCACATCGGCCTTCTGCTCCTCAAGTTTGGCAAGTTTGCGCTCGATTGCGGAAACACGGCGAGACGCCTCATGGTATGCCTTGCCGGTGAGCTTCGGCGCGGTAGCAGCCGAGTCGGCGACATCGCCAGAATCACCTGCGGAAGTCGAGGAATCTGCGGAAACGGCATCGCCGTTCTTCCTTCCCTTGCCAGTTTTCCCGGCCTTCTCGTCAGCAAACGGATCCTTGCCGTTCTTGATGGCCTCGGTCATATCAAGATAATCCTGCACACCACCAGGCAGATGACGGATCTTACCGCCGATCAGCGCGAACTGCTGGTCGGTGACGCGTTCAAGCAGGTACCGGTCGTGGGAGACGACGATCAGCGTGCCCGGCCAGGTATCGAGCAAGTCCTCCATCACGGCGAGCATATCGGTGTCAAGATCGTTGCCCGGCTCGTCCATGATGAGCACGTTCGGCTCATCAAGCAGGATAAGCAGCAGCTGCATGCGACGCTTCTGACCGCCCGAAAGATCCTTGATCGGTGTCATGAGCTGCGCAGATTCGAAGCCGAGACGTTCCATCATCTGCCCCGGCGTGGTCTCCTTGCCATCCACGATGTAGCTCGGCTTGTAGCGGCTCAGCACTTCCTTGATCTTGTACTTGCCCAGCTTCTCCAGCTCGTCAAGCCGCTGCGACAGCACCGCGAACTTCACGGTTTTGCCGATGTTCACATGGCCGGCGGTCGGGGTGATCGTGCCGTCGAGGATCTTCAGCAGCGTCGATTTGCCGGCGCCGTTCGCGCCGACGATGCCGATACGATCGCCAGGGCCGATCAGCCACGTCACATCGTCAAGGATCTTGCGGCCTGTCACGGTGATCTTCTGCGCGGCGGACGTGACCTCGGGCGCGGCATCATCGGCGGCACTGCCTGATTCTTGCGCCACTTCCTCGACTTGCGCGGCCTGAACTGCGGCCTCCTGCGCCTGCGGCACGCCGGCATCCACCAATCGTGGATCGGTCAGGTCGTCAACGGCGACCTCCACGCTGCCATGCACCTGCGGTTCGGCATACATGGCCGGCACCACGTCCACGCGCGAAGCGGAATCCTCCATCTGCGCCACATCAGGGTCGATCTCGGCCTCACCCTGCGCATGCTCGAAGATCTGCGTCACATCGATCAGATCAACCACCTGCTTGCCCAAACGGGACGTGGCCATCTGCTTCAATTCCAGCGTATTGCGCATGGGCGGCACGTCGGCGATAAGCTCACGCGCGGCCTTGACATGGAACTTCTGCTTGGTGGAACGTGCGCGAGCGCCACGCGACAGCCATGCAAGCTCCTTACGAGCCAGATTGCGCCGCTTGGTTTCGCGCACATCGGCCTGGCGATCGCGTTCCACGCGCTGCAGCATGTACGCGGAGTAGCCGCCTTCGAACGGCTCGATCTCGCCGTCATGTACTTCCCACATGGATTCGCACACTTCGTCGAGGAACCAACGATCGTGGGTGACGAGCAGCAATGCGCCCTGGCCTTTGCTCCAACGGTTCTTCAAATGCTCGGCCAGCCAGTGGATGGTCACCACGTCCAGGTGGTTGGTGGGCTCGTCGAGCGCAAGAATATCCCAATCCTTAAGCAGCAGGCGCGCCAGATCGGCGCGACGGCGCTGGCCGCCGGACAACGAGCCGATCTTCGCATCCAAGCTGATGCCGCCAAGCAACGCCTCTACGATTTCACGTGATTTGGTTTCGGCCGCCCACTCGTAGTCCTCGCGCCCTTCGAGCGCCGCTTCGCGCACGGTGGCGTTGTCGTCGAGCGGATCACGCTGGTCGAGCATGCCGAAGGTCAGACCGCCGCGCATGGTCACGCGCCCGGAATCGGGCTTCTGCGTGCCACGGAAGAGGTGCAGGAGCGTGGATTTGCCATCGCCGTTCTTGCCGACGATGCCGATGCGGTCGCCTTCGAACACACCTTGCGTCACATCGGTGAAGATGGTTTTGGTGGCGAAGGCGAGCGATACGTGTTCAAGTCCCAAATCATAAGTCGGCATAAAGCACCAATGTAGCGCGGCGACGGAACACCGCCGTCCATATACATAGGTGTATGTGCGCTTGCCGCCGCGCTAAGCCGCGTACAGCGGCCGCTCACCTCGCAATCATGCCGTGGTGCGCGCCCCGCGATCATACCGTTTGTACCGTTTGTTCAATCTGCATCGATTGTTCGGCCTGTACCGTTTGCTCGGCCTGTACCGACTATCCCAGCTATACCGCCTATTTCAGCAGGTCGGAGTATTCCGTCTTCCACTGGTCCAGCTCGGTGCGCATCGCGGCCTTGTCCGCTTCCGGCGCGCCCTCGTGCGATGCCGTCCAGCAGGCCGTCGAGCACGAGATCATAGTCAAGACCGTTGTTCATGTGTATCTGATGGTCGAAGAAGATCTCCGCACAGTGCACCCCGTCAGCGTGCGCATGCGCAAGGTAGTCGAACATCAGATCGGAGAAATCCTCGCGGGTGCGCAGCACACTCATGAGCTGATAGTACAGATCGAGGAAGGATTGCAGATTGTCGAACCGGTAGTGGGAGCGTAGGTCGTCGATGCCGTCGAACGGCAGTGTCACGCCGTTACGGTCGGCCAGCCGTAGGGCGAGTTCGGGTTCCAGCGTGCCTTCGATGTGCAGGTGCAGTTCGGTTTTGGGCAAGGCGTGGAGAGCCGGCGACATACGAGTGCTGATGGCCATGATGCTCCTCCTTGCACACGGGCGGCGACAGTGCCGTTACGGCTGTGGTGCCACGATGGTACGGCGTCTTCTTGGGAACACCTTGGGAGCTAGCGCAACGTGGCGGCATAGGAATTGCATCTGGCCGCGAAGCCGGCGAACACCTGGTCGGCGAGCGGCTGCAATCGGGGATTGTATTCGGCGAAATCCTCACGCAGCTTGGATTTGGAGCCTCCGGCGGCTTTCAGATCCTTGACCATGCTCGGCTCGTCGAGCCATTCCTCCAGCAATGTCGAGGTGACTTCGAGATGGAATTGCAGGCCGAGCGCCGAGCCGAAACGGAACGCCTGGTTCTTGGTGGCCGCGGAACGTGCGAGCGGCTGCGCACCTTCGGGCAGGGAGACCACGTCGTTATGCCAGTGCAGCACGTTGATGCTTTTGTCCCACATGGAGAAGAAGTCGTGTTTGTCGGTGCGTTTGATGGGAGCGAATCCGATTTCCGGCTCTTTGCCTGATTTGAGTTTTGCACCGAGCGCCGTGGCGATGATCTGATGCCCCAGACAGACTCCCAGCACCGGCTTGTTCACCGCAATCGCGGCACGTGCCAGCTTGGCCTCGGCTTTGAGCCCAGGGTACGCGTCGAAATCCTGCGCCCCCATGGGCCCTCCCATGATCACCAATCCCGTGATTTCGTTGAAGTTCGGCAAATCCGGTTTTTTCTTCTCGGCGATGGTCACGGTCCGGTACGGCAATTCCATATCGTCCAGACTGTCGAGAATGCGCCCCGGTTTCTCCCACGGAACATGCTGCACGATCAACACCTGCGGTTTCGTCATAACCCCTATTGTGGCACGACCCACGTAAACTGCAAACGTTTGCCGTAGTAATATAGACCACCCACATGCCTTGTCTGGTTTCATGCCTAGGCTTGGGGGCTATGGCAAACACTCAGGAACCGCAGAATTTCAACGCTTCCGTCATGCCGAGCACACTGGTCTCGACACAAGTGGCCAAAGCCGCCGCAGGACTGAAGCTGTACGATACGGCCTCGCACGCCGTAAGCACGTTTACCCCGATCAAGCCCGGCGAAGTGGGCATGTATGTGTGTGGCGCGACGGTGCAGTCCTCGCCGCACATCGGCCATATCCGTGCCGCCGTAGCATTTGACATCGTGCGCCGTTGGTTCCTCAAGCTCGGCTATCAGGTCACTTTCGTGCGCAATGTGACCGACATCGACGACAAGATTCTCGACAAGGCCGCCGCGGCAGGCCAGCAGTGGTGGGCACGCGCCTACCATTACGAACGCGAGTTCAGCCAGGCCTACTCCGATCTGGGCGTGCTGCCGCCGACCGTCGAACCGCGAGCGACCGGGCATATGGCCGATATGATCGATATGATCCAGCGCATCATCGATAACGGCCACGCCTATGTGGTGCGCGGCGATGACGGCAAGCCGACCGGCAACGTGTACTTCGATGTGGCGTCCTGGCCGCATTACGGCGAGCTGACGCATCAGAAGCAGACCGCCGTGGCCGACGCCGCCTCCGAAGTGGCCGACGCCATGGGCCCGTCCGTCGACAACGCCGGCGACGACAAGTACAACCCCGTCGACCCGGCCGATGCCTCCCCCGACAAGCACGATCCGCGCGACTTCGCACTGTGGAAGGCCCCCAAGGATTCTGATCCTCTCGACGCACGTTGGAACACCCCGTTCGGCACTGGCCGCCCGGGCTGGCACATCGAATGCTCCGCCATGAGCCACCGCTATCTGAAGGACGGTTTCGACATCCACGGTGGCGGACTTGATCTGCGATTCCCCCACCACGAGAACGAAATGGCCCAGACCCGTGCGGCGGGCTACGATTCGGCCGCACGTTGGATGCACTCGGCATGGGTGACCGCCAAGGGCGAGAAGATGTCGAAGTCGCTCGGCAATGGCCTGTCCGTGCCGGCCGTGCTGGCCGAGAACTCCGCGTGGGTGGTGCGTTACGCATTGGGCGGCGTGCAGTACCGTTCCATGCTGGAATGGTCCGATCAGACGCTTGCCGAAGCGCAGTCGACCTATGATCGCGTCTCGAATTTCATCGAACGTGCCGGCATCGCCATCGGCGAGCAGCCCAGCCGTACCGAAGTCGCTTCCGTTCCCGCCGACGCGCTGCCTGCCGATTTCGTTGCCGCGATGAACGACGACATCAACGTCTCCGGTGCGACCGCCGCGATCTTCACCGCGATTCGTTCCGGCAATACGTTGCTGTCGAAGTTGACCGATCGTGCCGATTCCGACGCGGCCAAGGCCGAGGTGCGTGAGGTGCTGCTCGGCGTGCGCGCGATGCTCGATACGCTGGGCTTGGACCCGCTGGCCGAGCCGTGGGTGAATGGCGGTGCGGCAGGCGGCGCTGCCGGCGAAGGCGAATCGGCCGAGCATGATGTGCTCGACTCGCTGATCCGCGAACAGCTTACGGCACGTGCCGAAGCCCGCAAGGCCAAGGATTTCGCCAAGGCCGACGCGATCCGCGATGCGCTGAATGCGGCCGGCATCGCCATTGAGGATGGCCCGCAGGGCTCCACTTGGTCCCTGCAGTAACGGCAACACAGCAGACATCTGCGATTGGCGACCCATTTGGACGAAATCCGGCTCTTTTTCGTCCAAATGGGTCGCTTTATGATCGGTTTCGTCCGAATGGGTCGCTAAATCCCACATGCGGCCACGTCCGTCCAATGTCGCCGGCAGCCGGCCACCAGCACGGCACGGCCCGGATATTTCCCGCGCGGCGGCTAGACTTGGGAACATTATGGCAGCATTTAGTTCTTTGACAGACAGGCTCTCCGGCGCGTTCAAGCACCTGAAGAGCAAAGGTAAGCTTTCCGAGGCCGATATCGACGGCACCATCCGCGAAATCCGCCGTGCACTGCTCGACGCCGACGTGGCGCTCGACGTGGTCCGTTCCTTCACCGCCAGCATCCGCGAACGCGCGTTGGGCACCGAGGTCTCCCAATCCCTCAATCCCGCGCAGCAGGTCGTCAAGATCGTCAACGAGGAGTTGACGAGCGTTCTGGGCGCAGGCGTTGACCGACCATTGAACTTCGCGAAGAATCCGCCGACCATCATCATGCTTGCGGGTCTTCAGGGCGCTGGTAAGACCACGCTTGCCGGCAAGCTCGGCTACTGGCTGAAGGATTCCGGCCACACGCCGATGCTGGTTGCGGCCGATTTGCAGCGCCCGAACGCAGTGACGCAGCTGCAGGTGGTTGGCGAACGCGCGGATGTGCCGGTGTATGCACCGGAGAAGGGCGTGCAGGCCGATGGCGGCGAAGCGGTCATGGCTCCAGGCCAGACCACTGGCGACCCGGTAAAGGTCGCTCGTGATGCCGTGGAGCTCGCCAAGCAGAAGCTGTATGACACGGTGATCATCGATACCGCCGGCCGTCTCGGCGTGGATGAGGAGCTGATGAAGCAGGCGCGCGATATTCGCGATGCCGTGCAGCCGAATGAGATTCTGTTCGTCATCGATGCAATGATCGGTCAGGATGCCGTGCAGACCGCCAAGGCCTTCGATGAGGGTGTGGACTTCACCGGCGTGGTGCTGTCCAAGCTTGATGGCGACGCCCGTGGCGGTGCCGCGTTGTCTGTGGCGTCCGTGACCGGCAAGCCGATCCTGTTCGCCTCCACCGGCGAGGGGCTGAAGGACTTCGAGGTCTTCCACCCCGATCGTATGGCGTCGCGCATTCTCGATATGGGCGACATCATGACGCTTATCGAGCAGGCGCAGAAGCAGTTCGATGAGGAGGAGGCGCGCAAGGCCGCTGAAAAGCTGTCTGCCGGTTCCTTCGGTCTGGATGATTTTCTCGATCAGCTGCAGCAGGTGCGCAAGCTCGGCCCGATGAAGAACCTGCTGGGCATGATTCCCGGCATGGCGGCTCATCGTAAGGAGCTCGAACAGTTCGATGAGAAGGAAGTCGACCGCACCGAGGCCATTATCCGGTCGATGACCCCGGCGGAGCGTCGTGATCCAAGCATTATCGATGGTTCGCGCCGCCGCCGCATCGCGTTCGGTTCCGGTGTGACCGTCTCCCAGGTGAATGCGCTGTTGCAGCGTTTCGAGCAGGCCGCGAAGATGATGAAGCGCGTGTCCAACAACAATGGCGGCGGACTGCCTGGTTTCGGTGGCCCGGCCATGGGCAAGAAGGCCAAGAAGGGCAAGAAGAAGGGTTCCAAGTCCGGCAATCCGATGAAGCGCGAGGCCGAGGAAAAGGCATTGCGCGACAAGCTGGCCGGCAAGTCATCCGGCGGCAACGGCGGTTCGGCATTCGCCAAGAAGCCGCAGAATCCCGCGCTTCCGGCTGGATTGCAGGATCTGATGAATGAGGCTGGCGACAACGGCACTCCCGATCTGCCGCCGAATCTTGGCGGTGGCGTGGCCGGTCTGTTCGGCCGCTGATTCACACAGCATATGACGCGGGGCGAGTCGGCCTTGCACTCATGGTGATACGGCTGGGGCCGGGCGGAATGCTATCCGCCCGGCCCCAGCCGTATCACCATCCGTTTGCGACTGCTCGCAGGTCCATCTACGGCTTCAATGGCTCCACACGCTCCCCAGTCATGGAGCGACACAGTTATCTCACAAGGCAGCCGCTAGAATACCCAAAGGCGCACGGCGCATGCCCCGCGCCACGTAATGATCGACGACTGGAACGACCGGACTGGGGGATGTATGACGATAGCGCTCATGGTAATGGCCGTATTGCTGTGGTGCTGGCTGCTGCTGAGCTGCCTGCCGGCCGGGGCGGAGGCTCATATGCCAATGCCGTATCTTATTGCGCTGATTCCGCTGTTATGGGTGCCATCATTGGCGCTGGCCGCAATATCCGCATGCGTCCACGCGTGGACGCCACTGGTTGCGTTCATGCTGACGGCAGTAGCATCGGTGGCACGTCTGTGGCCGTATTGGGCGCCCACCCACACTCGTGAAACGGTCCGTGAAACATCTTCTGGCGCGGCGACGGAACCTCGGACGGCACGCTCCCTGCGCGTAATGACGGTGAACTGCCGATATGGTCGCGCCGATGCACACGCCATCGTACGCGAGGTGCGGCAACGGCATATCGATGTGCTCGCCACACAGGAGACCACCGACGATCTTGTCGAACGGCTACGCGAAGCCGGACTGGACAGCCTACTTCCCCACCGGCAGCTCGGCACCAGCAGACCCACCGATAACGGCGGATACAATGCGCTGTTCTCACGGTTCGAACCCAGTCGGTCGGCGGCGAACCTCATCGACATCCCCGCAGCCGACGTGCCATCGATGACCGTCGACCTGCCGACATCCGCCGACATGCAAAGCACCGGCAACACACGCGCATACCATGTCACGCTTGCGTCGGCGCACCCGAAATCCCCCATGCGCGGCTGCCCCGAATGGTCCGCCGGAATCCGCGGATTGAGCGCGATCGCCGATCTTGCCGAGCGTGAGCCGAACGGCATCGGCGTGGTCATGGGCGACCTCAATTCCTCCATCGAACACCCCAGCTTCCGCTCGCTGCTCGCCAATGGATTGCACGACGCCAGCCGCACCCAGGCGACGCATGCCGTCGTAACCTTCCCCAGCTGGCTGACATGGCCGCATATCGAACTCGATCATGTGCTGTTCACCAACGGCCTGTGCCCAAGCAAGGTGGAATCCTTCCGCATCGACGGCACCGATCATTACGCACTGACCGCAACGCTCACGCTCGAATAGCCCTGCCGCTCCGGCAAGCCGCCTCCACGTCCGCCCCCGCGCGCTATAATGTGTCAGTTATTCGCGCGCGCGTGGCGCCCTCTACACCCCGTGCCGTGAGGAACAGTGGGTTTCGGATTCCGTGCCCCACACAGAACTCGAAACGCACACCCCTAGATATACAAGGAGAGCCATTTTGGCAACCAAGATTCGTCTGAAGCGCATGGGTAAGAAGTTCTACGCGTTCTACCGCGTGGTGATCATGGATTCCCGCCAGAAGCGTGACGGCCGTGCCATCGAAGAGATCGGTACCTACAACCCGAACACCCAGCCTTCCACCATCGTCATCGATTCCGAGCGCGCTCAGTACTGGCTCGGCGTCGGCGCTCAGCCGACCGAGCAGGTTCTGAAGCTGCTGAAGATCACCGGTGATTGGCAGAAGTTCAAGGGTCTCGATGGTGCCGAAGGCACCCTGAAGACCGTTGAGGCTGGCCCGGATGCCGCCGCTCGCGTTGAGGCTGTGGAAGCCGAAGCCCAGAAGCTCAAGGCCGCCAAGTCCGAAGCCGAGGCTAAGGCCAAGGCTGAGGCCGAAGCTGCCGCCGCCGCTGAAGCTGAGGCTCCGGCTGAGGAAGCCGCTGAGGAAGCCCCGGCTGACGCCGAGTGAGCTGAGCCATAGCGCAAAGCAAACGAGAAAGGCTGACTGATCATGCTTGAACAGGCTGTGGAGCATCTTATTAAGAACATCGTCGATTTTCCTGACGACGTGTCGGTGAAGTCCCGTGAGAACGCACGTGGCGAAATGCTTCGCGTGCGCGTCAACCCCGAGGACATCGGCCGCGTGATCGGGCGTTCCGGCCGTACCGCCAATGCGATTCGCACGGTGGTGCAGGCGCTGAGCGACCACAAGGTCCGCGTCGACATCATGGATGTGCGCCGCTGATTCCATCGGAATCCGCGCCTCATCCGTGCCTATGAGGTAAACTGCACAGCATGGCAGATCAGAACATGCATGAGAACCCTCAGCAGCGTGAGCTGCTGAGGGTTTGTCGTATCGGCCGCGCCCAGGGTATGAAGGGCGAGGTTACCGTACAGGTGTTCACCGACGAACCCGAATGGCGCTTCGAGCCGGGATCGGAGCTGTTCTCCCGCAACGGCGAGCAGCGGTATGTGGTGGAACGCTCCCGAACATTCAAGAATCGCTGGATCATCAAACTAGAAGGCTGTGACGACCGCAACGCTTCCGAAGCGCTCAACGGCACCGAACTGTATGGCGAGGCGGATGATCCGGAAGACATGCTCGAAGCCGATGAATGGTATCCGAAGGATCTTATCGGTCTTGAGGCCCGTATGGATGAGGAGAACGAGATCGGTGCCCCTGCCGGCAAGCCGATCGGCACGGTGGTCGACGTTATCGATTCGCCCGCGCAGTCGTTGCTGAAGATCCGCCTGACGGAACCGGTCGAGACGGGTACCGCCTCCGACGGCACGCCGATTGTGGAGAAGACCACGCTGGTGCCGTTCGTGGACGAATTGGTGCCGCTGATCGATCTGGAGGAAGGCTACCTGACACTCGACCCTCCGGGAGGTCTGATCCCGGGTCTGTGACATACGATGCCCATCGATGGCATATCGGAAACGGCGCCGTGCAAGGATTCGTTCGTGCACGGCGCCGTCGTCTGTTTCAGGCGATTTCGCCGGAAACCTTGTTCAGCAGCATGCTGACGGCAAGATCGGCAAGATGGGCGGCGATGGGAGACAGTTCCCAGTTCTCGCGGCGTACCAGCGCGAAGGTGTCGTAGATCGGGTTTTCAAGCGTGGTCACATGGATATTCGACGGGAAATGATCGGATTGCGCCACCGCCTGCGGCACGATCGAATCGCCCAAGCCACGCGAAACCAGCGACATCGCGGCGTCCACCGATTCGACTTCGATGTCGGGTTCCAACGTCACGCCAAGCTGTTGCGCCTGCTGTGTGAGTTGCAGACGCGTCGGGTCCTCTTCGCCATGGCGGGCATCGTAGAGGATCAACGGCTCCTTGGGCATGTCGATGAGGCTCATCGGCCGCATGCAACGCTCCGGCTTGCTGCTGGCCCACAGAATCTCGTGGCGCATCAACGGCTGGATGTGCAGCCCTTCCGTCGGCACCGGCAGGCATAACAGGCCGGCTTCCAACGTACCATTGCGCACGGCGTCCGCCACCTCGAAGGAGTTCTGCCCCAGCAGTCGAATGCGCACATTGGGGTGCGCTTCGCGGAATACCGCCGCCAGTTCGGAAAGGTGATAGTAGTTCGCGTTCTTGAGGATGCCGAACGACACCGTGCCGCCCTCGCCGGTGCTCAGCGCGGTTAGCGCGCTGTCCGCGCCAAGCTCCGCGTCGAGCAGACGCTTGGCCCACGGCATAAGCGCCTGGCCCGCCGTGGTAAGCACCAATCTGCGGCCTCTGCGCACGAACAGCGCCATGCCGTACTGATCTTCCACTTTGCGCACCAATTCGGAGATCGTGGGTTGCGTCAAACCCATGTATTCCGCAGCCGCGGTGAACGATCCCAGGGTCGCCGCAAGGTAGAACGCCCGTATCTGAGTAATAGTCATAGGTTAATCCTATGGGATACGAAGGATATCCACACCTTGTACGATACAAAACATGCGCTTAAGGTGAGCCGTGTTTTGAGCAACCACCCAAAGCAACGCCACAAGCAACGAGAGGACCGCATTATGACACTGGCACAGCGCACCGCAACCACCGCAACCCGCACCATGCCCCGCCTCGAAACCGCAACCGAGACGGATATCGAATCGCAACCCACCCGAATCGAGCATGACTGCATCGGCTCCGCAGCAGTGCCGGCCAACGTCTACTGGGGCATCCACACGCTTCGCGCCATCAACAATTTCCCCGTCTCCGGCATCACCGTAAGCGACCACCCGGAAATCATCCACGCTTATGGAGCCGTGAAACTCGCCTGCGCACGCGCCAACCGCGAACTCGGAGGCATCGACGCCTACCAGGCCGAACTCGTCGACCGAGCCTGCTCCGACGTGATCGCAGGCAAGCTCGACGACCAGTTCCCCGTCGACGTGCTGCAGGGCGGCGCAGGCACCTCGACCAACATGAACGTCAATGAGGTCATCGCAAACCGAGCACTGGAACTCGGCCACTACCCGAGCGGCGAATACGAGATCATCCACCCGAACGACACCGTGAACAAATCCCAGTCCACCAACGACTCCTACCCCGCCGCCGCACGCCTTGCCCTGATCGATGCCTCGCACACCCTGATCGACAGCACCCGCAAGCTCAGCGCTTCGTTCTCGTCGCTGTCGCAGCGCACCATGACCGTGGTGAAAATCGGCCGCACCCAATTGCAGGACGCCGTGCCCATGACCTTCGGCCAGGAATTTGGTGCATTCGCCAGCCAGCTCGGTTCCGACGCCGCATTGCTGGAGCAGCAGCATGAACCGCTCAGCGTGGTGAACCTTGGCGGAACCGCAATCGGCACCGGCATCTGCGCCGACGTGCGCTTCCGCGAACTCGCCGCCCGCCATCTCGCCACCATCACCGGTCTGCCCATCCGCCCGGCCGCCGACCCGGTAGGAGCAACCTCGGACGTCAGCGATTTCGTCATGCTCTCCAGCGTGATCAAGCGCACCGCACTGCACTTGGGCAAAATCGCCAACGATCTGCGCCTGCTCGCCAGCGGCCCGCGTGCCGGACTCGCCGAAATCCAACTGCCGCCGCGCCAGGCCAGATCGTCGATCATGCCAGGCAAGGTGAACCCGGTGATCCCGGAATGCGTGAACCAGACCGTGTTCATGGTCATGGGCATGGACACCACCGTCTCCTATGCAGCGCAGGCCGGGCAGTTGCAGCTCAACGCCTTCGAACCGGTGATGCTGCATGCGATGCTCGACGGCATGCATATGCTGGCGCGCGCAATGGATACACTACGCGAACGTTGCGTGAACGGCATCAAGGTGAACAAGGAGGTCGGCATGGCAGAGGCGATGCGCTCGTCGTCGCTGGCGACCTCGCTTATCGACTACGTAGGCTACGAGAAGGCCGTGCAGATCGCCAAGGACGCATTGGCCAAGAACACCACCGTGCGCGCCGCCGCCGACAAGGAAGGCAGCATTCGCCCGGAGATCCTCGACTCGATTCTCGACCCGCGCGATCTGACCCGCGTGTACTGACGATTCCGGTACCGCACTGCCTCATCCTACGGATGCATAGAGCGGATGGCCGTCGGCCCCGGGCACTGCCTGCCGGCGACCATCCGCTCTATTCCGCCGCCCCCGTTACTCTGGGTAACTATGAAGATCGACATCGTTTCCGTATTCCCCGAATATTTCGACGTGCTGAACCTGAGCCTGTTCGGCAAGGCGCAAGCCAAAGGGCTTATCGAGGTGCATGCGCATAACCTGCGTGATTGGACGCATGACGTGCACCATTCGGTGGATGACACGCCTGTAGGCGGCGGCGCAGGCATGGTGATGAAACCGGCGGTATGGGCGGAATGCCTGGACGAGCTGCTTGGGCTGGAACCGGCCGACGCAACGCCCGATGCTGCAGTCGATACCGCAACCGATACCGCAGCCGGCAAGCCGGTGCTGATCTTCCCGAATCCATCCGCTCCCCTATTCACCCAACGCGACGCCACCGAACTCAGCCATGCCGACCATCTTCTGTTTGGCTGCGGGCGCTACGAGGGGTATGACGCGCGAATCCCCGCATATTACCGCGCGCAGGGTGTGAATGTACGCGAATACTCCATCGGCGACTACGTGCTCAACGGCGGCGAAGTCGCCACATCGGTGATGCTTGAGGCGATCACCCGTCTGATCCCCGGATTCATGGGCAATCCCGAATCAATCGTCGAGGAATCATATACGGGCGAAGGCGCGCTGCTGGAACATCGGCAGTACACCAAGCCGGCGCAGTGGCGCGGGCTGAATGTGCCGGACGTGCTGCTCTCCGGCGACCACGGCAAAGTCGACCGTTTCCGCCGTGACGAAGCACTGACGCGCACCAACGACATTCGCCCGGATCTCATCGAGCAACTGGGCTGCAAAGCGCTCGACAAGGCGGATCGCAAGACCTTGATGGCGCTTGGCTGGGAAGTCAGCGGCGAGCATCCACGCCGGCGCGGCAAGTAGGGGCTACGCCTCGGATTCCCGACCGATGCCGGCGCCATCATCGGCGTCTATGCCTTGATCGGCGTCCGCGGGCACTGCCTCGATATAGAACACCGCGGTTTCCCCATAGGTTTTGGATTGGGTGATCTCCCATCCGCCAGGCGCCGCCGGATCGCTGGAACGGGCGGAACGTTCAAGCATGATCACGCTTCGCTCATCCACCCATCCATGTGCGGCCAGATCGGCCAACAGCCGGTTGCAGTCCTCCGTTTCGAACGCATACGGAGGATCGATGAACACCACATCGTATGGCGCGTTGGCGGTTCCACCCGCCAGCATTTCGGCCTTCCGAACAAGTACCTGGGCGCGCATATCCGGCGCCCACGAACGATTGCGCTTCAACTGCGCCACGGTTTTGCCGATTAGCGCAGCGGCAGGCCTCGATGCCTCCACGGCCGTCAGTTCGCGTGCGCCGCGGCTTAGCGCCTCAATGCCCAAGGCGCCGGTGCCGGCGAACAGATCAAGCACCCGAGCGTCATCCAGCACACCCCACGAATCCAAATGCGAGAAAATCGCCTCTTTGGTACGGTCGGTGGTCGGTCTGGTCCCCTGTTTCGGTGTGGTCAGCGCCACGCCCTTGAATCGTCCTGAAATCACGCGCATACGCTTTAGCCTACAAGGCGGGAAGAACCAGCTTCAGCGACGCTTCGAGCATAGCCACATGCGCCGTGCCGTCAGATCGGCCGCGTCAGTTGCTGGTCAGGAACGCCTCGTTCCCTCGTGTAAAATCCAACACGGCACCGGCCAGCTGCACGCTCCCCTTCAATTCCGGATCATCCGCCAGCATCCGTTCGGCACGCGACCGCGCATCGACGATCAGATCGGCGTCCTTTACCACACGGAGCAGCTTCAGACTTGAACGCATGCCCGACTGAGTATCCCCCAGTACGTCGCCGGCACCGCGGAATTCCAGATCGGCCTGGGCGATCTGCGCGCCGTCAAGCGAATCGTGAATCACCTCCAACCTGGATTCGGCGATCGAACCGGGTTCCGCACGGGAGATGAGGAACGCCCAGCTGTCGGTGCCACCTCGGCCCACACGCCCGCGCAACTGGTGCAGCTGGCTCAGCCCGTACCGGTCGGCGTCGAAAATCACCATGCAACTGGCCTGCGGCACATCCACACCGACCTCGATCACCGTGGTGGAGACAAGCACAGGTGTTACGCCCGATGCGAAATCGGCCATGACCTGCGTTTTGACATCGTCCTTATCCCGCCCGGTCAACGTGGCGAATGCGATGCCCTGGAACTGCGGAAGCTTCTGCAGACGCTCCTTGATCTGCATAACGGTGTGCAACGGCGGGCGCTGCTGCGCCATGTCATCATCGGTGGCATAGGGGTCGAGCACCGCACCGTTGGCATCATCGCCACGCCCGTTGTCCCGATCCGCCGCACCGGCATCGGCGCCTTCGGATGGATCGTCGATACGCGCGCACACGATATAGGCCCGTTCACCAGCGTCGATCCGCGCACGGATATGCGAGAACATATTCGCCATGGTGCGCCCGTCCTCTTCATTGATGACGAAGGTGCGAATGGGTTTGCGCCCGCCAGGCAGCTCGGTAAGCCACGAAATGTCCAAATCGCCGAACCAGGTCATGGCGGCGGTACGCGGAATCGGTGTGGCGGTCATGACCAGCAAATGCGGCGTACTGCCATCAATCGGCTTGGATTGCAGGCTTTCGCGCTGTTCCACGCCGAACCGGTGCTGCTCGTCGATAACCACCAGCGCAAGATTGGACGCTTGGAATGTGGTCGAGAACGCCGCATGCGTGGCGACGATAATTCCCGGCTCGCCGCTGGCCGCAATGGCATGCGCCTTGCGCCTGGCCGCCAGCTTCATGCCACCGGTGATCAGGGTGACGGGAATGGACGGGGAATGCAATCCCTCCACCAGGGTGCGAATATTCTCCGCATGCTGTTCGGCAAGCACCAGCGTGGGCGCGACCAGCACGGCCTGATACCCCGCTTCGACGGCCTGCAGCATGGCGGCGAGCGCCACCACGGTTTTGCCGGAGCCGACTTCGCCTTGCAGCAGACGCTGCATGGGGTAGTTCTGCGCCATATCGTTGCGAATGTCGGCAATGACCTGCTGCTGCCCGTCGGTGAGTTGGAACGGCAGGGAGGCGACGAATCGTTCCACCAGCCGTTCGCCTGTTGCGCCGTCGCCTGCACACGGGTGGGCGGACGCCCCGCCGTTGGCTTGCCTGGCCTGCAGCAACGCGGTCTGGCAGATGAAGGCCTCTTCATAGCGCAATGTGGCTATGCCCTGATGGAACGCCTGCACCGACGCCGGGTCGTGGATGGCTCGAAACGCTTCGGCGCGATGCATAAGCCCACGTTCCGTGCGGACTTGTTCGGGGAGAATGTCGGGGATGGCTTCGGCCAGTGTTCCGGTGAAGCGTTCCTCGTCTTCGTTGGTCATCACGGCGATGTCGTCGGTGCCGGGCGCAGGCATGTCCCTGCCGCCGAGCATCCATAGCAAGCCGACGATGGTCTCATGGATACGCTCGCTCGACAGCCTTGCAGACGCGTGATAGACGGGCCGCGGGCGGCACACACGTTCCATGCCTTCTTCGATGGTGGTAGCGTCATAGGATCGCGTGTGCCGCGCTCCGACGCCGCTTTGATGCGCTATGCCCCCTGATTGCGCATCGGCCGCCATACCCTCTGCCGGCTGCGATTCGGCGGGTGCCACGGTGGCGATGTCGGGGTGTGTGAATTGCAGTTGCCCCATGTATTCGCTGGGTGTGCCGCTGACGATAACCTGCGCCCCCTGTGCGAGCCTCATGGCCATCCAGTCCACATACCCTTTGCGCCCCGAGAAGAACACCAGGCGAGCCACGCTTCCCGGCAAGCTGCGGGTGGCCGCGAAATCGGAATCGTCCACGACGGCTTCAAGCCGGTACCCTCGCCGTGCGTTCATCGCCATGATACGGCATTGCCTCACTGTGGCCGCGAACGCCATGGATTCGCCGGGCCTGGCTTCGCGAATGGCTCGCGGCGGCACCGGGTCGACGACACGGAACGGGTAATAGGTCAGTGCATCGTTGACACTGACAATGCCGAAGGATTTGAGCGTGGACACGCGACGTTTGTTGCTGAGCAGCGATCCAAGAGGGGTGTCCAACGAAATACTCATACCGTCCATCCTATCCGCACCCATGCAGACCGTGCCTTCGGTCATGCGGAGAACCATGCCGCCCCCGCATACCGCCTAACCCGCTGTGCCGCCAGATCCGCAACGACGCCACATGCCGCCAGGTAAAGCAAAACCCCGCCGAGTCGAAACTCGAACGGGGTTTAACGCGATGTATCTCGCACTCACGCGGCCACGCGCTGGACCTTGCCGGCCTTGAGGCACTTGACGCACACGCGGACGCGAACGTTTTCGCCGTCAACGGTGGTGTGCACCGGCTGGAGGTTCGGGCGGAAGGTGCGCTTGTTGCGGATATGCGAATGGGACACGGTGTATCCGACCTGCGGACCCTTGCCACACACTGCACAACGAGCTGCCATGATGGTCTCCCTACGTTTACATTGACTTGCAAGTCTGCGTAATTCAGACCGCACGTTACCGAGCGGCTGAACACACAACTTCTCAACTATACAACCAACCATGACAATTGGCAAATACATATGCGGCTTCGATTGCGGCATCATATGATGCGTTCGCGCAGCGCATAGGGCTCACACCAAGCTTCCAGCTTGCGCTCGTAGAATCTTGCATAATTTCAAAGGCCCGCATCCCCATGCACTACAGGATGCGCCCGTATCAAGGAGGATATTATGCGACTGGGCAACGTCATCTCCGAGCGCGCCAAGAACGCGGCCGACAAACCCACGGTGATTTCGCTGGGGCAGATTTGGATGGACATCATGCTGGATGTGGACGACATGCCCAAGACCGGCGATTTCGCGGTGACACGCCACACCAAGCCCACACCGGGAGGCAGCTATCGCATACTCGCCGCCGCCAGCCGCATGGGCGTCAGGGCACAGCACGCGGGCATCATAGGCGACGGCATCTGGGCGTCGGCTGTCAGGATGGTGCTCAGGCGGTCCGGCATCGACCATATCGGCCAGAATCTCGACAATGTGGATTCGGGATTCCGCCTGGTGTTTCAGGACGAAGAGGAACGCAAAACCTATATCGCACACTACGGCGCGGAGACACAAGGCGACGAGCATACCTTCGACAACATCACACCCTCCAGCAATTCCGTGGTGCACATCAGCGGCAACACCCTGCTCAACCAGACCGCCGTCGGTCTTGACGGGTTCCTCCGCCGGGCCGGAACGGACCCCAAACAGCGCGATTGGACGCTGGTGCTCAATTCCACCAACGCGTTGAACCAAGTAAGCGACAAACTCATCGAGGATCTGGTGCTCGCCCGCCCGATCTGGTCCTGCAACCGGCAGGAGGCCGGCACACTGGCGGACCGCCTGGGCGTGCGTATCGACGACAGCACGACCATGACCGTGGGCGGTGGATTCGACAAATCGATGCAGCTGCTGTGTGACGAACTCGGCAACGCCCTGCGCGCACCCCTGGTGGTACGCGCCGGCTCGCGGGGAGCCTGGGTACGCAAACCCGGCGGCAAGGTGGAGCATATCGAAGGATTCCCCACCAAGGCGGTGCACACGCGTTCCGCAGGATCCTGCCATACCGGGGTGATGTGCGCCATGCTCGCCAAAGGCTGGTCGCTGCCCGATGCCGTTCGCATAGCCAACGCCGCCGCTTCGCTTGCCATTCAGCATAACGATCACGGTGTGCCCGTATGCCCCAGCTACCAGGAGGCAATGGCTCTGTTGGAGGCGTAATGCGCACAGCGGCGGCCGGCGACCGTAGAATAACGGTGTACGCAAACTGAAGGAGTGGCGGCAGTGGGCAACATCATCGATTACGCGCGAGAGGAACAACGCTCATTCGAAGAGCTCCCGTTCAACGAGGTGGACGCCCTGATTCTGGCACAGCTGGCCTATGAGGATATTCCGCGACTCGTCCCGGCATTGGACGACGAACGGAACATGTACGGCACGTTCCGCGGCAGGATGCACCATTTCCCGATGGACCGGCATAATCTGCGCCAATCGGCGAAGGCGTTGCTGCGCGCCCCGTTCTCGGCCATTACGCTCAAGCAGATGGATGAGGTGCTTCATGGTGGAGCCGACAGCGCATGCCAGCATCAGGTGCATGCCGTCAACTTCACCGATCCCGCGATCATGCATTCGTTCGTGCGCACCGTTGCCGCCAACCCTCGTTTTTCCGGGTTGCGCGTGGGGGCCTTTGCGGAACGGTTCGATACGGACGAACAGACGCAGACTGCGGCGCTCACGTTCCTGCTTCCCGACGGCACGCTCGTATTGTCGTTCCGTGGCACCGACGATTCGCTGGTGGGCTGGAAGGAAGATTTCAACATGGCCTTCCAATACCCCGTGCCCGCACAGCGCATGGCGGCTGATTACATATGCGCCGTGGCGAAGCTCTGGCCCGGCGACATGATTCTGACCGGACATTCCAAGGGCGGCAATTCGGCGGTATATGCGGCGATGAACGCACCGGCCAAGATCCGCAAACGCATCGCCGCCGTATATTCGCTGGACGGCCCCGGATTCCCCGAACACGTGGTGACCAGCGAACCGTATCTGTCTACGGTGAGCAAGGTGCACAAGATCGTGCCCGACTCGTCGATCATCGGCATGGTGTTGGAAACGCCGGAACCATGCGTGGTGGTCAAAGCCGATTGCGAAGGCCTGATGCAGCATTTCGCGTTCGCCTGGCAGGTCGACGGCGACGCTTTCGTGCGCGTGGACGACATCGCACCCAGCTCCCACGAGTTCAACTCCTCGTTCAACCGTTGGATGACCGGTCTGAGCCGTGAGGAACGCGAGCACGCGGTCGATGCGCTGTTCCAGGTGGTCCACGCCAGCGGCGCCACCACCTTCTCCGGGCTTATCGCCTCCATGCCGTTATCGTTGCCCAGCATGATCGGCGCGATCGTGGGATTGACGCCCGACGAGCGCAAGCATCTGATGGAAGCCATGCGCATGCTTGCGGCAGCTGCCACGGCACGCAACCGGAATATCACCAGATAGACCCAACACCGAGTATTATTGTTGTCTAGTTATGACATATCAATGGACACATTGTTAAAAGGAGCAACGATGCCCCGTCCCCGTCTTGATTGCGATACGCCATCGGCCATACAGCGTATGATCAACACCTTCTGGCAACTGCTGAGCGAACGCAGATACCGGAACATCACCGTCACCGACATCGTTCGAAGAGCGAACGTGAATCGCAATTCGTTCTACTATCATTTCAACAAACTCGACGAGCTTGCCTACCGCGCCATTCATGACGAGGTCAACCGCTCGCCGCTGGTGCAGAGCGGCGGCAACGGCCATGTGCCGGATCTGCAGCATTGGCGCAAGCACGTGGGCGAGCTCATCTCCACCGAAGAGGAACGCAAACGCACCGAGCGTCTGACCATGATCGTCGGGCCGAACACCGATCCGGTGCTCTATCAGGCGTTCCATGACAACGAGCGCGAGGCTCTGCTGGCAGTGCTGGCACGCGAACCCGAAGACGTCGACCCGCGCACCGATCTCATGATGGACTTCATCATCGGCGGGATCATGGGCATATTGAACCGCTGGCAGCAACTGAACGAACATCACGGCACCGACCCGCTTACCGATGACGACGCCACAGCGATCGCCATCAGGGTGTATGCCTTGCTGCTGGAAAACTGCCTACCATCAGGAAGCCCCGCAGGAACCACGAAGCAACACGCCAAATAGCCAAATAACAGGACGTCCGAAGCGCCATCGCACACGCCGCTACATATGGTGTGAGGTGCGTACCCGCGAGTCGGATACGCACCTCACACCATATTTCAATATTCCAATGCCGTTCACCTTACCGGCAGATCAGCGAAGCACACCCTCGATCAGACGCGTGATGAGCTCGGTATAGCCGATGCCGGAGGCGTCCCATGCCTTGGGATACATGGAAATCGGCGTGAAACCGGGCATAGTGTTGATCTCGTTGACCATTACCGTGCCGTCGGGGGTGACGAACGTATCGACACGGCTCAGACCGGCACCATCGACTGCGGCAAAGGCGCGGCGTGCCACATCGCGCACATCCTCAAGCACGCTCACCGGCAGATTCGCCGGCACTTCAACATGCGATGCGGAGGAATCCATGTACTTGGAATCGAAATCATAGAATTGGTCGTCGCCCTGATCGCGATGGTCGAGCACGATCTCGCCCGGCCAGCTGGCTTCCGGTTCATCACCGGGAGCGGCGCACAGCACGGCACATTCGATTTCACGCGCGTCGATGCCCTGCTCGACAAGCACCTTCCAATCATGCTTGCCGGCCTCGGCCACAGCGGCTTCCAACGCGGCGATCTGCGCCTGCTCATCATCGGCCTGCTCGACCTTGGTCACACCGAAGCTGGAACCCGCGCGAGAAGGCTTGACGAACAGCGGGTAGGCGAGCTTGGCTTTCTTCACCTCGTCATACACCGATTCTCCGGTGGCGTGACGAGCGTCGACCATAATGCCGGGAGCGGTGGGGATGCCTGCGGCGTTCAGCACGATCTTGGTGTAGTGCTTGTCCATGCATGCGGCGGAGGCGAACACGCCGCAACCGACGTACGGCACGCCCATCATTTCCAGCAGCCCCTGCACGGTGCCGTCCTCGCCGTACACGCCGTGCAGTACGGGGAATACGGCATCGATATGACCCAGGGAGATCACATGATCCGGCTGGCCGGGATCGTCTGCGAAGAAGCCATCCTGACCGCGGGAAACGTCCAAGGTGACCGCACGCGAATCCGCGGTGGCGACGACTTCCGGCAGCGTGCCGTCGTTGAGACTCCAGCTGCGCGGATCTTCACCGCCGACGATCCATTGCCCGGTTTTGGTGATGCCCACGGGAACCACGTCGAAGCGTTCGGTATCGATCGCGTTCAGCACACCGGCCGTGGAGATGCAGGAGATGGAATGCTCGTCCGCACGACCGCCGTACAGCATCATGATGCGTTTCTTAGCCATAATTCTCTCGTTCCTTTCACTCGGCGGTGATAGTACCGTCGAAGAGTTGCGCCAGCATGTCGGCGCAGGAGATGCCTTCTTCAAGTACACGGTTCATGGCGCAGGCCAGCGGCGTGGGGACGCCGTACTGCTTGCCCAACGCGACCACGGCCGCCGTGGTCGGCACGCCTTCGGCGACGCCATTGCTCACCTTGGCTGCCTCGTCACGGCTCAAGCCCTTGCCAAGGTTGGCGCCGAACGTGTAGTTGCGGCTCAGCGGAGAGCCACAAGTAGCGATGAGATCGCCCACACCGGCCAGTCCGGCGAAGGTCTTCGGATCGGCGCCGGCTGCCTCGCCCAGCGCGGTGAGTTCCGCCAAGCCTCTGGTCTCGATCATGGCCGCGGTGTTTTCACCATAGCCTGCGCCGCGAGCCATGCCCACGGCGAGCGCGACCACGTTCTTCAGGCTGCCGCACATTTCCAGGCCGATCACATCGGTGGTGATGAACGCCTTGAAATAGTCGGTGGTGCAGGCGCGGGCGACCTTCTCCGCATTGTCGAGGTTCGCACAGCCGACCACGGTCGCCGCCGGCTGGCGCATGGCGATCTCCTTCGACAGGTTCGGTCCGGACACTGCGGCGAAATGCTCGGCATCCAGGCCGAGGGACTCGCACACGACCTCGTCCATGCGCTTGTTGGTGTTACGTTCGATGCCTTTCATCAGGCTCACCACGATGGCGTCCTGCGGAATCAGACCTTTGAATTCGGCGAGGGCCACGCGGGCGAACTGGGCGGCGATGGCCACCACGATGATGTCGGCGTTCTTGACGGCTTCCGCACGATCGCCGGTGGCGGTCATATTATGAGGCAGCTCCTCCACCACGGGAAGACGCACGCCGTTATGGTGATGGTCGCGGATGCCTTCCACGATCTCCGGCTCGATGGCCCACATGGTCACATCGTTGCCGGCATCGGCAAGCACCTGCCCGAAGGCGGTGCCCCATGCTCCAGCACCCAGCACGGTAACATTCGTCATTTGTTTACTTCCTTATCTTGCGCGTGGATGGTTCGATACGTCATTCCGCAACCCATGCGATGCCGGCGTCCAGCTGTAACGGTTCGACGCCATGCATGGCCACGGAATCAAGTTCAGTCGGCAACCCGCTTCATCGTGCGGAAATCCCAATACCCGTCCGGTGCTTTCTCGCCACGGATCTCCTCCATAATCTGGGTCATGCGCACGCGGATGCGGCGGGTGAGCTCGTCGGCGTCCTCGGCGTCCGGCCATTCGCCCCACGAATCCTGATGTTCCAACAGATCCGCGTAATCAAGACGGGTATCGTAGCACATCACCACGTTCTTACGCGGCCATGGCCACAGATGGTTGATGCTCGCGGCACCCCACGTCACGGCGCAGAACAGCGGAATCTGCTTGCCGGAACGGCGCGACGCCTCCAAGGCGATCATGCCCACGCCGTTCTTCATGCTCATCGGCCACTTTTGCGGGTCGCGGGTCACTGTGCCTTCGGGCCATACGGTGAGAGGACGCCCGGAGGTGAGAATGTCAACGGAGGTCTCCTCGATCGCCCGTGCCTGACCACTGCGGCGACGGACGGGCTGCATGCCCACGGCCTGGAACCATTTGCCGATCAACGGCCATGTCGCCATCTCGGCTTTGGCCATGTACCTCGGGCGACGGCCCTGATGGAACAGCGAGACCATCGGCACGAACACGTCGTACATGGTCACATGGGTGGCCGCGGTGATGAACGGACCGGTTTCGGGGATGTTCTCCAATCCCCATGCGCGCACCTTGCTGCGATTGTGCAGCACCACGTCGCATCCGGTGAGCAGACGCCTCGTCGCCTTGGGATTCTGCGCGGCGATCTCCGCTTCATTGACGGTGCGCGGCTCGTTGGGCAGATCATGCAAGGGTTCCACGAGATGATGATGCTGCGCGAGCTTCGCTACCTGCTCATCGCTCAACGGTTTGACCGCCGAACGCGGCGAGGGTTTTCCTTTGGATGCCATGCCTTCTATTGTGCCCCACACGGTGCCCTAGCGGGCGACCGATTCGATTCGTTGGTTCCTTCGCGGATTCAGGAACCCGTATACCCACGAGTTCACTATGGTTACGCATTGATCCGCATCAATGATGAGGGCCCGTACCGCACGGCACGGGCCCGGAGAATATCAGTCGAAATCCGCTCCAAGCGCTTCGAGCTTGCCACGGAAGTCCGCGTATCCACGATCGATCAGGCTGATGCCATGCACGTCGGACGGACCATTGGCGGCCAGTGCGGCAATCAGGTGACTGAAGCCGCCACGCAGATCCGGCACGTCGATATCACGCCCGGTGAGCGGGGTCGGCCCGAAGATCACCGCGGAATGCTTGTAGTTGCGCTGCTGGAAACGGCACGGCAGCGATCCGAGGCATTCACGGTACAGCTGCACGGTCGCGCCCATCTGCACCAGCGGCTTGGTGAATCCGAAACGGTTCTCGTACACGGTCTCGTGCACGATCGACAGGCCCTTGGCCTGGGTCAGCGCCACCACGAGCGGCTGCTGCCAGTCGGTCATGAAACCGGGATGCACGTCGGTTTCGATGGCGACGGGATGCAGATCGCCGCCCGGATGCCAGAAGCGAATGCCGGAATCGGTGATGTCGAATTCGCCGCCGACCTTACGGAACACGTTGAGGAAGGTCATCATCTCCGGCTGGGTGGCGCCCTTGACGAAAATATCGCCGTGGGTGGCGAGCGCGGCGGAAGCCCAGCTGGCGGCCTCGATGCGGTCGGTCAGGGAGGTGTGCGTGTAGCCCTTGAGCTCCTTGACGCCTTCGATGCGGAAGGTGCGGTCGACATCGACGGAGATGACCGCGCCCATCTTCTGCAGGACGGCGACCAGATCCATGATCTCGGGCTCGGTGGCGGCGCCGGACAGTTCGGTCTTGCCTTCGGCCAGCACGGCCGCGAGCAGAGTCTGTTCGGTGGCGCCCACGGACGGGTACGGCAGATGGATCTTCGCACCATGCAGACCGTGCGGCGCGGTGATGTGGATGCCGTCACGATGCTCCTTGTTCACATCGGCACCGAGCTTGCGCAGCGTCTCCAGGTGGAAGTCGATCGGGCGCCCGCCGATGTTGCAACCACCAAGCGCGGGGATGAACGCCTCGCCCAAACGGTGCAGCAGCGGACCGGAGAACAGGATCGGGATACGCGACGAACCGGACAGCGTATCCACGTCGGCCACATCGGCCAGATTGACGTTGGTGGCGTCGATGGTCACGGTGCCGTTGTTGCCGTCGAACGCGACATCCACACCATGCAGACGCAGCAGGTCGGAAACCACGTACACATCACGGATCTCCGGCACATTCTTCAGCACGCTGACACCAGGCGCAAGCAGCGCGGCGACCATCGCCTTGCTGACGAAATTCTTCGCGCCACGCACCTTAATCGTGCCATTCAGCGGACGACCGCCTTCGACGTGCAGCACGTCATTGTTATTCTCAGCCACGAATCAACCTCTCTCGCGTTTGCAGTGACTCCACAATACTGTTGTCCAGTTTGCCATATCTCATGTGAGTACGTCGTGAAATACGCTGAACTCATCTGCTCTGAGCGCAACACCACAGCTTACATCGCAGGCAGGAGTTCACAACACCAACCTGCACAAGGCTTCAGCGCCGCATCACGCTTTTCAGACCGTGCCCAACAGACCACCGAACAGCACAATCAGCAGCGCGCACACCTCGAAAACGAAAAACAGAATGAACGTGGCCCAGCTACGTGTCAGCACGTTCAACGGCGAATCCTTCTTGATCATCACCAGCAGACCGACCCACACCACGGCGAACACGGCCACAGCGAAACCGGCGGAGATGATGCCAAGATTCGCGGCATTCGCAACAGCGGAGGACTTGCCATACACCACGTATGTGGAATACCAGAAGTCAAAGCGCAGCAATGCCAGGCCGGCTATCAGCTGCTCGGCGGCGAGCGCCACGGCGAACAGGATGCGCCACAGCCAGTGTGCGGAATCGACCACCGCCAGGCCCAGGCAGGTGAGCGCGGCCAGCGTGACCGTCCAAGAGACAAAGGCCATGCCCTGCGGGGTGAGGATATTGAGATGGCTCACCACCCAATCGGTGTGGCTTACCGCGAGCGCGCGCCCCAGCCCATATGGTGCGACCACCGCGGCAAGCACGCCGATAATATACACAATCCAGCGCGTGGGGTGCGCTTTGCTGCGTTCGATGTCCGCAAGGGAAAGCTCGGTTTCGGGAATGGTGGAATCGGGATGCTTCGACACCTCCACGGTCTCGACCTTGCCGCCGATGATTTCCTTCGCCTCATTAGCCGAACTGGTGGTTTCAGCGTGTGTGGTTTCAGCCATGCCGCCCCCGAAAAATCTTGTATTCTGCGTTTACCACCAGCATAGTAACGGCTCCCACCGGAAAGTGCGCGGTCGGCGGGCTGTGCCGGCATGCGCATGGTCGCCGCATACAACAAAACCCACCGCAGTCGGTGGGTTCGAATGGAGCGGATGACGGGAATCGAACCCGCGTAATCAGTTTGGAAGACTGAGGCTCTACCATTGAGCTACATCCGCGTTGCCTTGTGGCTGCCGATAACGACAGTGAAAGACGTGTGCCATTATACACAAGGTTTGGGCAATACGCCCACATCGGCGGTGCGAATGGTGTGTACAATACCGTCCGCAGTGCGTAGATCCAGCGAAGCATCGGCGTTCAGAGCCACTGCCTCACCTTCCATTTCACTGCCGTCAACATAATGCGCTACGGCGTGGCGCCCAAGCGTGTAGCAGATTTTCTCCACTTCATCACGCAGATCATGCGCCTGCCTGTGGGGGTCCGCCGCAAAACCACGCAACCGCGCACGCAACGATTCGACGATGCCGGCCGCGATGATGTCGCGCAACGATTCGGCGTCCGGCAGCGGCGCATAATGCAGTTGCAGGGACGTGGACTGCGATGTAGGCAGGTGCTCGGCGGGGATGGCGAGGTTCAGCCCGATGCCGAAGATGATGGCGATACGATCAGCGCCCTTGTTGTCGTCGTTATATCCTTCCGTCATGGAACCCACTGGCAATGAGGCCATCTGCGAAAGAATGCCGCCGAGTTTATGCCCGCCTAGGAACACGTCGTTGGGCCATTTCAGCATGAAACCCGCGCCATCGGCATCGTCGTTCACGGTTGCGATCGACTGTGCGCCGCATTCCCGCATCGCGCCATGCAACCCGTCGACGGCGGCAAGACCGGCGATCATTTGCAGCCAGCCGTTCACGGAAGCATCCAAGGCCAGCCAGCGCGGCACCGCCGTCACAAAGGTGACGGCGAAGGATTCGCCCGGTCTGCTCACCCATGCATGGTCGAGCCTGCCACGCCCTGCGCTTTGCGTATCGGCGGCAATCGCCACCACCGAATCATCGTTCAACTGCAGGGTTCCGTCCTGCAGCAATCTGCCTGCCTCGATATTGGTCGAATCGATGCTGCGGTATACGATGACCCGACTGGTCACGCGCTCGGTGCGCGGCATGCGCAAGTCGACGTTATACGCGCCGTGGCTTGAACCCATGGCAGGTCCCGATGCTGTCGATAATACGTTCATACGTTCCCCCACTGTAGTTTCACGTGTCCCTTATATTCCCTATATTCCGTCGGTTTCCGACCAATCCTCCATCTGCAGTATGACCACGGCGGATGCGACGGAACCGTCATGCGACAGAGACACGTGGAATACCGGCATGCGGTTTTGCCCTGGTCCCGGCTCGTTCACACCCAACGAATCCGTCAACGCCGTGGATGCTTTCGCAGACAGAACGACCCGTGGGCATCCTCGCGAATCGTCGAGAATCTCCACTTCACGCCACGGGAAATCATCAAGCGTGTACGGGTATTCGCCGGCCCGAGCGTTCCCCTCCCCCGCGTTCGTGTGCCGTGGCAGCTGCGCAATCGCCTCGCACCAGGCTTTCAGCACCGCCTCCTTGCCGGCCCACCGTGCGGCCAAATGGAGGGATTCGCCATCATGCTTCATCCGCGCGCGCAAAGCCGCCTGACGTAGTTCACGCGTGGAGAACAAAGCACGCAACCGTGCCCCCGGCTCGTTCAATTGTTGCGAAAACCCACTGATATCGACCACATCATGGCCAAGACCCATCAGTGACATGATTTCGTCGCTTTCCTTGAATATGTACTTCCCACACCCGCCTGCACGGCCCTGCCGAGCTTTTACGCTGCAGATCATCGGGCGTCTATGAAACAAACATACGCTGTGGGCGCCCGACTCGTTGGATTCCATGGAATCCTCGGAATCGGGCGCCCACAGCGCATTATGCGTCACCGAGCCGTTTTAGTCGGCGACGGCGGTGCTCAGGCCTCGAAATAGCCGGAAGCGCCAAGTCGCGCATCCGGGTCGAGCAGCATGGCCTTCTCGACCTCGTGCGAGTCGTAACCGCGCTTGTCCTCGTGGAAGCGGCGGTTGTCGATCGGCTCGTAGAGCGCGGCGCGACCCATCATGCCTTCCTCAAGGCGACGCTGACCGGCTGCCAAGCGCGCGTTGGCGCGTTCGCGCCATTCGTTCAGCGCTTCCTCACCAGCGGTGTTGGCCACGGAGGCTTCAAAGGCGCCCGGATTCACGATCGCGGCGAAGCCGGAGACATGGCCGAAGCCGAGCGACGTGGCCAGGCCCGCCTTGATGGAACCGACGTGCAGCGGCTTCCTGAGCCAGACCATGTGGTCGTCGCGCTTGAGCTTCGGGTCGACACAATCGAGGGCAGCGTTCGCCGGAATCACGCCGGACTTGAACAACTGGGTCAGGCCGTTGACCTGGAAGATGCAGGCACCGCCCTTGGCGTGGCCGGTGAGCGACTTCTGGGAGATCACGAACAGCGGGTTGCCGTCGGTGCGGCCGATGGCGTGAGCCAGCGTGTTGTGCAGTTCGGATTCGTTCGGATCGTTGGCGTTGGTGGACGTATCGTGCTTGGAAACCACGGCGATGTCGTCCGGCGTGACACCGAGCTTGGCAAGATCATGCACCAGCTTGGAGTCCTTGCCGCCCATGCCTGCGGCGAGCGCACCCAGTCCCGGAGCCGGGATGGAGGTGTGCGCGCCGTCGGCGTAGGAGTGGACGAATCCGACCACGCCGGCGACCGGCAGGCCGAGCTTCAGCGCGATGTCACCACGCGTCAGCAGGATGGTGCCACCACCCTGGGATTCCACGAAGCCGCCGCGGCGACGATCGTTGGCACGGGAGAAGAAGCGCGCGTCGATGCCCTTGGCGTACATCTCTTCGGAATTGGCGGTGGCGTTCATGTTGCCGAAGCCGATCACGGATTCCACGCCGATGTCGTCGATCGCACCGGTGACCACGAAGTCGGCCTTGCCGAGGGCGATCTTGTCGGCGCCTTCCTCCAGGGAGACGGCTGCGGTGGCGCAGGCGGAAACCGGCTGGATCATGTTGCCGTAGCCGCCGATGTAGGACTGCATCACGTGTGCCGCGACAACGTTCGGCAGGGCTTCCTGCAGGATGTCGGTCGGAATCTCATGGTTGAGGAAGCGGTCGAGGTACAGCTTCCTCATGGAGGCCATGCCGCCGAAGCCGGTGCCCTGGGTGGAGGCGACCATGGACGGGTGCACAGCCTGCAGGATCTCTACCGGGGTGAAGCCTGCGGACAGGTAGGCGTCCACTGTGGTGACGATGTTCCACAGGGCGATCTTGTCCACATCGCCGACCATGGAGGCCGGAATGCCCCACTTGACCGGATCGAAGCCCTTCGGGAACTGGCCGCCGACGGTACGGGTCATGGCGGCACGGCGCGGCACGCGGATCATGGAGCCGGCGTGACGGGTCACGTTCCATTCGCCGGATTCAGCGTCGGCTGCGAAGCTCGTATGCGCTTCGTCAAGCTTGACGTACTCTTCAGCGATCTCACGAGTCGGCACGGAGAAGGTCACATCGTGGTCGAGGAAGACTTCCGCTTCCTCCTCGTCGGTGCCGTCCTTGTAGTCGTTGCCCATGCCCTCGTCGAACGGACGTACGCCGGAACGTGCCACGACCTCGTCGTGGTAGCGTTCCGCGATGTCCTCTTCGGGCACCAGGTTGCCGTCGGTGTCATACCAGCCCGGCTTCGGGCTGTCGTTCCATGTGAGCAGACCCATGTTCCATGCCAGTTCGAGCACGGCGCCGGCGGACAGGTCGACCTCGCCGTCGGAATGGATGCCGAGCTCGGCTTCGAAGCGGGTACGACCGGAGCCCCACGGGCCAAGTTCGCCGACGGAGACGATGACGATTTCATCCTCCGGCCGTGCGGTGACGTTCTTCCAATCGGCCAGATCGACCGGGGCCTGTTGCGGAACGTGCGGCGTCGGCAATGCCTTGATGGTCGCGCCGGAGCGCTTGGCCTCGTCGGCAACGGTCGTTTCGTCGGCCGCCGCAGCGGCATCGGCCATGGCTTCGGCACGCAGCGCCTTGATATCGATCGGCTCGGAACCCAAGCCGCCGGTCAGATCCACGTCAAGCGGAGCGGACACTGCGGCTTCACGGGATTCGCGAGTGGCCAGATCGAGCAGCTTCACTGCGATTTCAGCGGTGGAATAGGTCTTCAGACCGTGACGTTCCACGACCTCGACCAGCGGATCATTGCCGCCCATCAGGCCGGTGCCACGCACCCAGCCGATCTTCGGATGAGCGAAGGTCACACGGCTGGACCACACCTTTTCGGCGCGAGCGCGGTTCACGATCGCGTCGAAGGAGCTCTTCACCTCGCCGTAGGCACCGTCGCCGCCGAAGATGCCACGATTCGGGGAACCCGGCAGGATCACGTGCAGCTTGTGCTGGACATCAGTGTCGGCGCCGATCTTCGCCAGACCGGTGATGGCACGTTCGACGCCCCACAGCATGAGTCGTGCCTGGGATTCGAACAGTTCGCCGGAATCGGCCAACGTGCCATGCACCGGCGGAGCCGCGAACGGGAAGAACAGGCTCGGCTCATACGCCGGCTTGAGAATCGTGGTGGTCGCGCCGGAGGTCTTCTTCTGCACGTTGCCGACCCAATCCACCAAAGCGTCCACATCACGGTAGCTGGAGAGGTTCGCCGGGACAAGCCACAGCCTGGCGTCGCCTGCCGCATGCTCGCGGTAGGTCTGCTTGGCCCATGCCTTCACGCTCGGCTTGAAGCTGTGCGACGTGGCAACCACGGTCGCGCCGCCGGCAAGCAGGCCGTTGACGACCTGCGCGGCGATGGAGTTCGGAGCCACACCGGTCACCACGGCGACATCACCGGCAAAGCGGCTGCTCGCAGCGTCTTCGGAAACGGATTCCAGGGCCTCGGCAGCTACACGCTGGTAGGCGGCCTTCAGCTCGGCGTCATCGACCTTGTCGGCGTACCACATGGCTTCGGCTGCAACCGCCTTGCCCAGACCGACGAAGCTGCCGGACAGCACAGACGCATTGCCGTCATAGTAGGCGCGGGCAAGGTCCTCACGAGCGGATGCCCAACGGTCGTCGAACAGGATGGCCTTGCGTGCGTCGAAGCGCGGTTCGACCTGCTTCGGCCAGTCGGAGCCAAGCTCGCTCTCGACCGCAGCCACCACGGCGGCATTCTCGTCAACGCCATCCTCGGTCACCGGAGCGGTAACGCCCAGCTGGTTCAGCACGAACTTCGCGGTGGAGGCAAGCACGCCATCGGCGCCCGTAACCTTGGCTGCGAACGCGTCAAGTGCGGCGGAGTCGACTACGGCGCCGCCAGCCGCCCCACCCGCACTCGGCATGGCCACAGCCACGCCCTTGTCGGAGGCGACCTTCTGCACAGCGGCATCGATCAGCGCGTTGGCCGCAGCGGCGTTGGATGCGGCATCGGTGGACAGCGAAGCAAGGTCGCCACCACGGGAACTGGCGCCCTCACGGGTTTCAAGCACCAGAGCGGCCACCACATGGGATGCCCAGCCTTCGCCAAGCTGCCAGGTGTCGGTCACGCGCTTGGTGATCTGCCCCAGCTTCACGCCGGCAGCACCAAACAGACCACGCACGCGGTCGCGCACGATGTCGGAAAGCACCGGACCGAACGCCTTATAGTTCGGAGCCACCTTGTTGACCAAGGCGCTCAACGCATTCACCGTCGCTTCGGCGGCACCATCGACACTGGCCACGCCCAGCTCGGAGCTGATGTCCATGAGCAGCTGGTTGCGGCGAGAAGAGACACCGTTGGTCAGCGTATCGGTGGTGTCGGAATCACCGATCTGATCCGGACGCACCTTGGCGGAATACGCCAGCAGCATGCCGATGGCATCGGATGCCTTGAACGGGATATCCGCTACGGCGGCACCGGACGGCGCACCAGCCGGGGCTGCGGGAGCGGCAGCGGCAGGAGCGGCAGCCTGTGCAACCGGAGCCGCCGGAGCCGCGGCCTGTGCGGCGGGAGCGGCTGCAGGAGCACTCTGCTCAATCGGCTCATCGTCGGTTTCTGCAACCAGCGAATCGGAATCGGTCATGTATACACGGCCCTCGTCGCGACCGACGTTGTACACGGTCACGTCACGACCGGAGAACTGCGGCAGACGCAGGGTCTTGGCACCGAGGTTGGCCAGCGTCGGCGCATTGCCGAGGCCCACCTCCACGTATTCCTCGACACCGAGGCCACCCTGCTCGGCGAAACCGAACAGCAGCGCCTGGGTTTCGATCCAACGCACCGGGGATGCGAACTGCCAGCTCAGCAGTTCGGTGAGCAGCAGTCGGCCGAGCTTCTGGTCGTCCTCGGCATAGGAGTCCCACACCTTCGGATCGTCCAGCGCAGCCTTGATGCGCTCGGACGGCACGACTTCAAGAATCGTGGCGGCGAACTCCTTGGTCATCTCGAACGGCACGGCGACCAGGTTCGGAATGTAGCGGCCGACCAGACGGCCACGGTAGTCGATGTACTGCGGCAGCAGCGCGTCGAGCTTGTCGCGGAACTCCGGCACGCCCTTCCTGAGCAGTGTGGAATGGAACGGCACGTCGATGCCCGGCACCAGCATGAACGCCGGCTTGCCGCCGTATTCGGCCACGCGACGGGCGGAATCGGCCTTCAGCGCCTTCAGACCGGCGATGGTGCCGGCGACGGCATACTGCTGGCCAGCCAGGTTGTAGTTCACGATCTGCAGGAACTCGCCGGACTCCTTGGCCACGGACTCGACGTACTCGCGCACGCCGTCGTCGCCCACACCGAACTGGTTCGGACGCAACGCACCCATGCGGTAGTTGGAGCGTCCCTTCTCATCACGCGGAATGAGATGATGCATGGTGGAGCCACGGTGGAACACGAGTTCGAGCACGGTTTCCAGCGGAATCACGCCGGCAAAGGAGCTCAGCGCATTGTATTCGCCCAGCGAATGGCCCGCGAAGTACGCCGGCCAGATGTCGGCGCCGGCCTCGCGCAGGCGCGCGGTCTGTGCGAATGCCACGGTGGCGAGCGCCACCTGGGTGAACTGGGTGAGGTTGAGCAGGCCTTCCGGATGACGGTAGGTCACGCCGTTGGCGGTCAGTTCCTTCGGGTTGTCGCGCACGACGGCGAGGATCGAGAATCCGAGCTTCTCGCGGGTGAGCTTGTCGGCGCGCTCCCACACGTCGCGGGCGGCCGGGGACTTGGCGCGCTCGTCAAGCACCATGCCCTGCTTCTGGATGCCCTGGCCCGGGTAGACGAATGCGGACTTCGGCGCACGCACGATGGCGGTGGCGCGGGAGACGATGTTGCCGTCGATACGGCTGGTCACTTCGAGCACCATGCCGGCGTGGGCCACACGGCCGACACGTTCGATGGAGATCTCCACCTCGTCGTCGAGCTGCACCATGCCGTACATGTTGTAGGTCCAGCCGGCGATCTCATAGTGGGCGCCCTTCTCGTCCAGCGCCTGCACGGCGTACTGGGCGGTGGCGGACAGCCACATGCCGTGGACCAGCGGGGCTGCGAGGCCGGAGACCGCGGCGCCGCGATGGGAGGTGTGGATCGGGTTGAAATCGCCGGAGGTACGTGCGAATGCGGTCATCTCGTGGGGCGCGGTCACGGTGACGCGACGCAGCATGCGGCGCGGCGTGCTTTCGATCTCGGCTTCGATGCCACCATATTCCGGAGCCTCGGGCGGCAGCGCATCGGAATAGGCACGGCCGCGGATGGCGAAGCGCTCGGTTTCGTTGGCCAGCAGGGTGCCGTCTTCGGTGGCGTGCTGCACATGAATGGTCACCACGCGTCCGGATGCGGATTCGAAGTAGTCCTCGGCCCAGCTGGTGAGCTGGATGGTCTCACCGGTGTGCTTGAGCAGTTCGTTTTCGCTCACTTCGAGTTCGATGAGATGATCGAGGTGCACTGCGTTGAGCAGGCCTTCGATGACCGGGAAGCCGTTGACATACACGGATCCGAGCGCGGCGTAGATCGCCGGCCATGCCGGTCCGACGAGCGCGTCCGGCGCGATACGGGACGCTACGAGATTGCTGGGCAGTGCGCCACCGGTTGCGGCCTCATGGTCGAAGCCGAGGTTGGCCGACAGCGTGTAGCTGGCATGCGCCTGGCCGAACGGGTATGCGGTCTTGTCGGCCACCTGTTCGATCTTCGGCATGGCGGTGAGCTTGTCGCCGGTGATGGCGACATTGCCGATGCCTGCGGTGTCGGCGAGCATACGGTAGACGTGTTCCGGCAGACGGTCACGGTCCACAACCGGGAACAGACCGGATTCGTTGCCGTTGACGTTCAGCGGGATGACGATATCGCGCACGGCGTGCTTGGACTTGCCGCCATCGGGATCGTTGTCCCAATACGTGTCCAGGTGGATGTCGAGATCATACTGCTCGACGCTGCCCTGCGTGCCGACCTTGCGGATCTCATAGTGCTCGTCGCCGTTGGCGGTACCGAACGCCGGGTTCGCCATGAGATGGCCGACCCAGGAGATGTTCGGGGATTTGCGGATGAATTCCTCGGCGGATGCGGCTGCGCCCAATTCGGCAAAGGCTGCCTTGTCGGCGGCCGGGGAATCGGCTGCAACACGCTTGACCATCGCCTGCTCGAAGCGGCCGAGAATATCGGCGACCGGCTCATCGATGGTCGTGATGCCGGCCACGGAGATCGGGCCGGGGATGATGCGCACGGAATCGGCGGAATAGCGGGAATCCTCGGACTGCCACAACTGATCCTGACCCCACCAGCGCAGCAGATCGTTGTCGATGACCGGCACGAACGGCATGGGCTTGGGGTATTCGCGCACCAGCACCGGGAACCAGGCTCCGTCCATCGGCGTCACCTTCAGCTCGGCGGCCTGCGGGTAGGCTTCGGCCAGCTTGGCGATGGCCGCATTCGGGTCGGCTTCGACATCGGCACGGGAGGCGAACAATGATTCGAATTCGCCATGCTCCTGCTTGGCGACACGGGCCTCGATACGCTGCAGCAGGTGCAGGAAGCGATCCGCGTAGGTCTCGTCCACCCACGGGAAGGCGAGATCGGCGAAACGCTGAGCCCACTCAAGATAGGTCATGGTCTTCAGATCGCCGAAATACGGCTTGGCGGTGGCGTTGAGCGCTTCGATGATCTCCTCACGGCGCTTTTCCAGCTCCTCCGGGTGCTTCATCACGCGAACCAGCAGGCGGCCGCAACGGGCGGAGGCGTTCTCCAGCTCGTAGATATCGGCGTGCAGATGGCTCAGACCGGAGGTCACGCCGCCCTTGGCCTGACCGGACGGCACCCACTGCTCGCCCAGCGGGGCGAACGGGTCGTCCTCGGCGCCCTTGGCGGCAATGCCCGGAGTGTTCACCAGCATCTGCTTGACTTCCGGACTGGTATGCGCTTCCTTGGCGGTCATCACGGCCGTGCCGACGAGCACGCCGTCGACGGGCATGAGCGGGCGACCGTACTCCTTCGACCATTCACCGGTGATGTAGTCGGCGCCGCGTTCCGGCGTACCGATGCCGCCACCGACCACGAGCACGAGATTCTCCTGCTCGCGCACTTCGGCATAGGTGCTCAGCAGCAGATCGTCCAGGGATTCCCAGGAATGGTGACCGCCGGCGGAGCCGCCCTCGACCTCGATCAGCACCTTGGTGGGTGCCACGGCCTTGGCGATGCGCACCACCTGGCGGATCTGATCGACGGTGCCCGGCTTGAAGCTCACATACGGGAAGCCGTCCGCGTTGAGATTATGGATGAGTTCCACGGCCTCATCGAGTTCGGGGATGCCTGCGGAAACCACCACGCCGTCGATCGGGGTGCCGCTGGCACGCTTCTTCGGCACGATGCGCTGGGAGCCGAACTGCAGGTTCCACAGATAGCGATCCATGAACATGGCGTTGAATTCGACGGTGCGGCCTTCTTCGAGCTCCTCTTCGAGCTTGGCCACATGGCGGTCGAACACTTCGGCAGTCACCTGGCCGCCGCCTGCGAGTTCCGCCCAGTAGCCGGCGTTGGCGGCCGCGGCCACGATTTCCGGTTCCACGGTGGTCGGGGTCATGCCTGCCAGCAGCACCGGAGCCTTGCCGGTGAGCTCGGTGAATGCGGTGCGCACCTTGTCGCCTGCGGAGGTGTGGATGATGCTGGGTGCGAAACGCGTCCAATTCTGGGTGCGTTCCGGCGAGGATTCCAGCGTGGCGAGCTTGGCGCGATCGGCCACGGCGGAGGCTTCCACCACGCCGACGCCGGTGCCCTGGGCAACGGTGGAGAACAGCTTGCCCACGGTGTTGCCCGGGCCGAAGTCGAGCACCCACAGCGTGCTCGGATCGGTGGAGCTCATCAGCGCACGGACGCGAGCCGCCCAATCCACATGGTTAAGCAGCACTTCAGCCGCAAGTTCACGTGCATGGGAGGCGTCGATATCGCAGGATTCAGCCCATGAAACAGTCTGTGAAACAGCGTCGGCCATCAGCGGGCTGTGGAACGGCAACGTCACGTCAAGGTATTCGAGCACCGGGTCGAACACGCGGCCGCCACGCACCTTCTCCTCACGCAGCTTGGCCTGGCGCTTGTGCTCCTTGGCCACTTCCACACCGAAGGCGGCCAGATCCTCCGGGTATCCGGACAGCACGTAGTGGGTGGCGGAATTGGTCACGGCCACGGCAATCGGTCCACGAGCACCGTCCACGCGTTCGATCAGCGCATCAACCTGCGCACGCGTGATGTCCTTGACGGACAGCATCGGGGTCGCATCCCCATGGCGTGCTGCCAGACCAAGCTGGCGCGCCTGGCGGGTACCGGCGATGCCGATCAGGGATGCGATGGCGAGAATCTCGTCGATGCTAGGCGCGGCAGCCTCAACGCTGCCGGCTTCGCGAATGGCCTGCACCATGTGCACGGCAAGAATGCCCTGGGAGTGGCCAAGCACGGCCACTGGCTTGGCTTCGGCAGGATTGTACCCGAGCTCTTCGGCATCGATAAGCGCACCCAGCTGGGCCAAGGCGATGCCCGGCACGCTGGCGGACGCATTGGCCGCCGCTCCAAGTTTGGCGGGGTTCGGTGTAAAGCCGAACAGATCGACCGGTCGGCCGGTGGTGGCCAGCAGGTCGGCGCTTACCGGGTACAGCAGGTTCTGTGCCTGCCGCACGTGGGCATGCAGCTGCTCGTCGAGCACGGGATTGGCCGTCTCGTCGGCGAGCGCCACCGGCCATGGGGTGGATTGGCCTGCAAAGGCAAGCGCGTGCGGCTCGCTGGCAAGGCGGTTGAGGAAGAAGGGGTTGCTCATGGTGTTTCCTTACTTGTGTTCCAAAATTCTTCAGTCGTGATATGGAGTGCTGCCGTTCATGCGAAGGCTCTGTCCTCGTATGCGGGTGTTGCTCTCCGCTTGGTCACTGCGGCTGGTTGCCGTGGTGCTTTTCCGTGTGGCGCACATGCGTCTTGTTGGCGAGCAGCTTCAGCGAGTTCACGATGGATTCGCGTGTCTGTTCCGGGTCGATCATGGCGTCGATGGCACCGAGCTCGAGCGCGAGATTTGCATTGACCGTGCTTTTCTCGTATTCGTCGACATACTTGGCGCGCAGCGCATCCACATCCTGCCCGGCGGCTTTCGCCTTGTTCAGATCATGGCGGTGGATGATGTTTACCGCACCGGCCGCGCCCAGTACCGCGATCTGCGAGTTGGGCCATGCGAAGTTCATGTCCGCACCGATCGACTTGGAGCCCATCACGATGTATGCGCCGCCGAACGCCTTGCGCAGAGTGACGGTGATCATCGGCACCTGCGCGTTGGCATAGGCGTAGATCACCTTCGCGCCGCGACGGATGATGCCTGCGTGCTCCTGATCGGATCCGGGCTTGTAACCGGGGGTGTCCACCAAAGTGATGATGGGCAGGTTGAACGCATCGCACAGTCTCACGAAACGTGCCACCTTTTCCGAGGCGTCCACGTCGAGGATGCCCGCGTTCACAGCCGGCTGGTTGGCGACGATGCCCACGGGCTTGCCTTCCATACAGGCGAATCCGACGATCGAGGATGCACCGAACAGTTCATGCACCTGTACGAATTCGCCGTAATCGGTGATGCAGCGGATTACGTCGAGCATGTCATAGGGCTGACGGTCGTTGTCCGGCACGATGCCGACAAGTCGTTTGGCGACATCACGTTCGGCACGGGTCGGCGCATAGGCGTACACCGGAGGCTTCTGTCCGGCGTTGGACGGCAGGTATGCGAGCACGGTTCGCGCGTAGTCGATGGCGTCCGACTCGCCGTCCGCCAGGTAATGCGCCACACCGGACACGGTGCTGTGCACTTCGCCGCCGCCGAGTTCGTCCATGGAGATCGTTTCGCCGGTGGCCGCCTTCACCACGTCCGGGCCGGTGACGAACATATTCGAGTTCTCACGGGTCATGATGATGAAGTCGGTAAGCGCCGGGCAATACACCGCGCCGCCTGCGCACGGGCCGAGGATCAGGCTGATCTGCGGTACGAAACCGCTGGCACGGCAGGTGCGGCGGAAGATCTCACCGTACTGGTTCAGCGCGGCCACACCTTCCTGAATGCGTGCACCGCCCGAATCCACGATGGCGACGATCGGAATCTTCAGATCCAATGCCATATCCATCAAATGGCAGATCTTACGACCTTCCTCGGCGCCCAACGTACCGCCTTTGACGGAAAAGTCCTGCGCATACACGGCGACTTTACGCCCATAGACCTCGCCGAATCCGGTGATGACGGCGGCCCCGGCATTGCCGTCGTTGATATTGCCGCCGCGGAACCTGCCGATCTCTTCAAAGGTGCCGGTGTCGAACAGTAGATCAAGGCGTTCGCGCGCAGTGTTCTTATGCTTGGCGTGCTGCTTGGTGCGAGCACGCTCCTCGGCGTTCCGGGCCAGTTCCGCGGCCTTGGCCACGGCCGGGCGCAACGGCTGCCGGGCCTGTGCCTGGGCGGCGGCGATTTCGAGAATGTCGCTCACTGCTTGCCTCCCTTCACATCCAACGTCACCAGCGTGTCTCCGGCTTCGACGCCGTTCGCGGGCCCGACGAAGATCTTCTTCACGGTGCCGGCTGCGGGGGCGTACACGTAGTTCTCCATCTTCATGGATTCGAGCACCACGATAAGATCGCCCTTGGCGACCTCCTGGCCTTCCGCCACGTTGATGCGGGTGACGACGGCCTGCATCGGGGAGGCAATGACGCCGGACTTGGCGGCGTCGCCGTTATCGCCCTTGTTCTTTTCGCCGGCATGCTGCAGCACGCCGCCGCGCAACGGCTGGGTGATGCGCTTGGCGTCGCGAGACCGCGCCGAACCGGTAAGATTTTCGACGATATCGAGCGGAACGGTGAGTTTGACGCGACGGTTGTTCATTTCGATGACGAAGCTTTCGGAACGCCCGGTATTGGACGGTTCGGAGGCTGCGGCACCGCTGACCGATGCCGGCTGACCGGTTTTGGCTGACGCCGGCTCACGATTGAGGTAATGGCTTTCCAACCATTTGGTGTGCACGGCGAAGGCATGCCCATGTTCCGCGGTGAAATCGTCGTTGCGGAAGATCTCCTTGAACAGCGGAACCGGTGTGGGAACGCCTTCGATCACGAGCTCATCGAGTACGCGGCGCACACGGGCTACTGCGGTTTCGCGATCCTGCGCGGTGACGATGACCTTGCCCATCATCGAATCGAATTTCGGCGATACGGAGTCGCCTTCGACCACACCGGTGTCGATGCGGACGCCTGGGCCGGTAGGCCACATGATGTGTTCCAGCGTGCCGGCAGCCGGGGTCAGGTTGGTGTTGGGATCTTCGGAGGTGATGCGCAGTTCGAAGCTGTGCCCACGCGGTGCCGGTGCCTGGGTCAGCTCGCCGCCGTCTGCAATGGTGAGCTGCTCTCGTACCAGATCGAGACCGCTTACCTCTTCGGAGACGGTATGTTCGACCTGCAAACGTGGGTTGACTTCAAGGAAGTAGACCTTGCCCTGCTCGGTCACCATGAATTCGCAGGTTCCGAGCCCTACATAATCCACGGTTTCGAACAGTCTGCGGGAATACTCGCCGAGCGTGTCGATAACGGCGTCGCTGAGGAACGGCGCCGGCGCCTCCTCCACGAGCTTCTGATTACGACGCTGCAACGAGCAGTCACGGGTGGAGTACACGGTGAAGTTACCGTGGGAGTCACGTCCGCACTGTGTTTCGACATGACGTGCGGCGCGCACGAACTTTTCTACGAAATATGCGTTCAGATCGCCGCCCTGCAAGGAATCATGGCTGGCGAAGAACCTCCGCAGCTCCTCATCGTCGTTCACGACGGTAATGCCATGGCCGCCACCGCCATCGGTGCGCTTCATCATGACCGGATAGCCGTAGGTGTGCGCGAAGTCCAACAGTTTGCGGACGCTGCTCACCGGTTCGGACAAGCCGGGAACCGGCGGAACTTTGGCTCGTGCCGCCACGCGGCGGGCGCTGATCTTGTCTCCAAGCTCGATCAGGGCTTCGGGACTCGGGCCGACCCAAATGGCACCGCTTTGTGCGACCTTGCTGGCGAAGCTCGGCACTTCGGACAGGAATCCGTACCCGGGGTGCACCGCGTTCGCACCGGTACGCTGAAGAATGTCGATCAGCGCGTCCTCGTTGAGATACGTGTCCTTGTAGGTATCGCCGCTCAGCAGGAACGCTTCATCGGCAAGATCGACATATTGCGATTCGCGATCCTGCTCGGAATATATCGCGACAGTGGATATGCCCATTTCGCGAGCGGTACGCACCACACGCAGAGCGATTTCGCCGCGGTTTGCAATCAGTAGTTTTTTGACAATTGACGCCATAGTGTTAATTATTTACGCCGGTATGCAAGTCAAAACAATCTGACACAACACAAAATCGACACGTGCCTTTTGTGAGGTTGCACAAACGTTACCGTAGGTAAACAGCCGTATCCTGTACTCGGAATTGACGAATTCCCCTAATCTGTCACGCCTAGAAAGGCTGTTTCATGCGTAATACTATCGCTTTGATTTCTGCGCGTTTCACCACGTTGTCCCGCAGCCGTATCGGTTCCGTGCTCAAGTCCGTGATGTTCGCCGTGCTGCTGTGGGCCGCCAGCGCCGCGGGCAGCATTCCGATTCCCGGCACGCCCGTGCCGATCACTCTGCAGACCTTCGTGGTCATGCTCGCGGGTCTGATGCTCACCTGGCGTCAGGCGGGCGCTGCAGTCGGTATGTATCTCGCCGCCGGTGCGGTCGGTCTGCCGGTGTTCGCCGGTGGCGCTTCGACCCTGGCTCTGATCGGCCCGAGCGCAGGCTTCCTGATCGGCTTCCTTCCAGCCGCGATGCTGACCGCCGTGCTGAAGGGCGAGGCACGCACTGATACCGCGAAGCACACCGCGATGACCGCCGCACGGTATCTGCTGGCCGCGTTCGCCGGTTGTGTCGTGCTTGATTACGCGCTCGGCTTCATGGTGCAGTCAGCGCTCACCGGCATTTCCATCAAGGTGGTGGCCATCGCTTCCATGGGCTTCGTCGTCGGTGACATCATCAAGGTCTGCGTCGCGGCACTGACCGCCGCCGGCCTGTCCAAGCTCGACCGCTGACGATTCCCCGTCACATATATCTCCTCTTAGGGCCAGCCGATTCCGGCTGGCCCTTTGTCATACCCCAAGCATGCACGGGTAAGCCCCCCCCCCAAAAAAACTGAACGAGAAAAACTGAACTGCGCCCCGATTGTTGGACATGGCCGGCATCACCATACCGGATCTTGATCGCCAATCACGCCTGAGCGGCATGGCGCGGCGGCCCTTCCGGCGTACGCTTGCGCCGACGGACCGCCACAATGCCGCCCCAACCGCACAGGAGCACCGACCCGCACACCCATGCGCCGACGGTCCGGCCGTCATGCAGATCTGTCGGATCGGGGGCGGGAACGGGCATGCTCACACGATGGCCGGAGACCAGGAGCCGGTGGGAATTGATGCCGTATGGCGTACAGGTCATCAACGTCAGCCGATCCTGCCCGGGAACAATGCGCAGCTGCGAGGTATCGGTCGGTTCGATTACGGTGATGCGATCGACTTCATAGGCCAGGGTCCTGTTCATCGTTGAGATGTAGATGAAATCGCCTTCGCGCATTTCATCCAATCTGGTGAACATCTGCGCCTGCACCATGCCGCGATGGCCGGTGATGACCGCATGGGTGTTGTTGCCGCCGACCGGCAGGCTCGTGCCATACAGATGCCCGGAGCCAAGGGACAATTGCTTGTCTCCGGTGCCATGGTAGATGGGAAGATCCACTGAGATCTTCGGTATGGACACGCGGCCCATGATGCCGTGACCTTCGTTGAGCAGCCTGCCGTAGCGTTGATCCTGCGCCGACTGGGAGGACAGGCGTTCCCCATTACTGAACGGGTCGGCCTGGGCTCCCAGCACCGGCTGTCCGGATCGGACGAGATCGCGGTTGTAGGCACGCGCCGCCCGCAGTTCGTCGTCGATCCGACTTTCCGGCCACAGTCGCACCTGCTGTTCGACGGAAGACGCCGACACGGACATGGACGTCTGCGACGCATACTGCATCAGCAGCGGAACCACCGTGCATACCATCGCCACGGCGATCAAAATCCCCGCGACGGCGTACATCACGCGCAATCGCCGACGCATACGGGCGTATGCCCGGTATTCTTTGGCAACGTCGACCAGCTGCTCGAACGAAGGTGTCACCGGCGTCATTCGGCCCTATGCTCAGGCCACGAAGCTACGCTTCGTTTTACGGGCCCGAACGATGATGATCGAAGCGCCGCCGATGCACAGCACCGCCACGACGCCAAGGATGGCCATGCCCATGGCACCGGTCAACGGCAGCTGGGTGATGCTTTTGATGTTGCGGTACACGTAACCGTACTGCACACTATGGCTGAGCAGTCCGCTGGCGGGAGAGCTCATGTCGGTGATCGACTCCAGCTCGATCTTCCCCTGGTCGTTCTTCGTCATCGTGACCATCAGTTTGGCTGCGGAACCGGACCAATAGCCAGCCGGCACCACAGTCTCCTTGAGGTAATAGGTGCCGGCATTCAGCTTGAAGCCTTCGAAATCGACAAGACCGCCATTTTCACTGGACGTGGCCTTGACTACATTGCCCTTGGCATCCTTCAGAACCTGTGTGAAGTCCTTGTCGGAGTACACGGTGAATTCGGCACCCGACAAACCGGACCTGTCGCTTTCCACACCGACCTTGGTGAACTTGAAGCCACCGCGCTCGGTTGTCGCGGAACCGGTCTTGGCCTTCAAGTTGCTAGACGTCAGATCCACGACGCCATCGTTATTCGTCACCTTGCAGTCGTCGGCAAGCGGGGTGCCAACGAGCATGTTGCTGAAGCCCGCATATTCGACGGTGGTGTCGCCCGTGTCCTTGGTCTGCTGCTTGGGCTGCGTGGCATCGAAAATCACATACAGGCCGGGATTGGGCATGGTGAGCGTCATGGTATTGTTCGTGTCGTCGACTTTCACCTGTTCCGCTGCAAGCGCGCTGCCGGTGACGCCCGGATGCTCCGCGTACCTACGGATAAGCATATCGTTCTTGGTGTTGGCAAGCCAGTTCATCGGGTCGCCATCATGATCCTCATTTTCATACAACGATTTACCCGCATTGGCGCTCAGATCTTTCACCGCCTGAATGATGTCCGGCTTCGACCCATTCACCGTCTCAAGATGCACCAGGCCGCCGGACTCGCCATTATCGATCTTGTAGTCGGCGACTTTCGCCACACTGAACGTACGGTTGCCCAAAGGGGTCTTGCCATTGTCCGTCCATGTCCTGAACGCGTCCGCATCCTTGCCCTTCACCGTGATGATGTTGCCCTTGGTCGTGCAATTCGTAGAAGTTTGCGGGACATCTGGTGCGGCCGGCTCTTCGGCCATGGCGCTGGCCGGTGCGGTCATGGCCGCGAACAGTGTGGCCACTGCCGCGATTCCCGCCATCCATGTTCTTGTTTTCATTGTTCTCCTCCTTATGGAATATGGATGAATCCATATTGGTCATACGGAACGGTTCCCGTATGAACGTTTTCTGATATGCGCGGCGATCGCCAACACCGCCAACGCCCCTCCGGACGCCACCATGCCGACGATCGTCACCACCCACGCGGCACGACGCCCCGCGGAAGGCAGCGCGGAAACCGGTTGCGGCCGATTGGTAAGACGATTGTCCGTAACGCCGGCCCAATCACCCCGTCCTTGCAGCACGGCTTTCGCCTTGGGATCCTCCCGGCGAATCGTGAATTCGGCCCAGGTACGGTCACTGTCGGGCAACCGGTATCCGCCGGGCGAGGTGATCTCCGTCAGCCGGTAGGTTCCCCAGTCGAGATTGTCGATGGTCAGTTTGCCGACGGCTGGATCCTTGTCTCCGGTGCCGGCGCAGGCGGCATTACCGTCGCCCACGCAATCGGCGAAGTTATAGAGGGAATCGTTGACCTTGTTCCACGTACCGTCATCGTTGCGTCGTTCAAGCCGCCACGTGGTGCCGGACAGATATTCCTCGTGATGGTCGGCGTCCACTTTGCTCCACGACACCGAGCCGGTGATCTTCTTATCTCGAATCGTCACCGTGTAGCCGCCGGTCCATTGATGCACTGACGCGTCCGGACTGCCATCCGCGTTCGTCGGACCGAAGTACGCTCCTCCGCCGCAATTCGTCAGATAGAAATCGGTCTGCCCGTCGTTGATCTCATAGCCGGGCGGCGCTTGGAGCTCTTTGATCCGATATGCCGTGCCGCACTGCAATCCTTGGGTTTTGCCGACGACGATCATGCCTTTCTCGTCCGTCACCGCCGTAATGGGCGTGGGCTTGTTCGACGCATAGTCATGGCCGTTCCATGCGAGCAGTTCGAATTTGGCACCGGCCAGATCCCGGTAGCCGGATGCATCATCATCGGTTTTATGCAACAGCATCGTCGACGTCTGCACGATGACGCCGCTGCTGCTGATGGCCGCGCCGTTCGTATTGAATGCGCCGGCATCGGACCATGGCGAGTTGGAGAATCGCGCGGTGTTCGCCACGTCGAATCCGGCGGAACCTTTGAACCCGTACTGGTAGCTGATGGTCACCGGCATGGAATCGGGAACGTACACCGTCAATACGCCGCCGAGTTTGGCATCGTTTTCCTGATATACGATCGCATCCGAGGATGGTTGGTACGTTTTGCCGGCCGGGCATGGCTGTCCGTTGCCTATCCAGGCGAGGCACACGGTCACGTTGCCCAGGAACGTGACCTGCGGATTGCTGCCTTCCGGTATGGCTGGCACGGTCAGCGTGTCTTTGATGGGCAGCATGTCGGTATCGGGGACGTCATCCTGTTTCGCATGCGTGGCATCGATGTTCAGTCCATACCGGTTGGCGCGCACATAATAGGTTCGGGTGAAGCTTTTGCCGTCGGAGGACCAGCCGCCGTCGACGTTCCGCTTGTCTTCGACGCCGGTATTGGTTTTCTGGAAATTATCGACGAAGGTTTCCGACGTGGACACGGAAGGTATGCTGCCGGAGCCCATGGAAATCGTATTACGGTACTTGGCCGTCAGGCAATCGCCGGCACCGTTTTTCAGCGCGGAATCGGCGACGCAACCCCGTTTGCCGTCGTATTTGCCTTCCATCCAGTACTTGCCGTCGTTGATGTCGGGAGTGCGTGCTGCCACATACAGATACACGTTGCCCTCGTTCATGAGATCGGTCGCCTGTTGGGGAATGGTGATCTGGTACGTGCGATCGCCGGTCTGCTTGACGGTGACGGCATATTGCACACCCTGGGTATTGGTGAACCGCGTATCCCCCACGGTAAGCCACTGTTTGCGGTCGCCATGATCGGAGAACGCGAACTTCACGTCACGCAGGCCCTCCGGCAGGGTTTCCGTGAAGACGAGCGGCGCACGACGCCAATTGTCGGTCACGTGCGCGCTGATACGCCATCCCACTCGCCTCACGGACACCGGATCGGGGGTGGCGGTACGTGTGTAGTCGGCACCGTTGGCCGAGCAGGAGGCGAATTTGGGATTCCCCTGTCCGTCGACCGGATCGCCGCAACCGTCTTTAACCAAAGAGGCGACTTGCACACTGGAGGTGACGGGTTTAACGAACGCTCCGCCGACGCCGGTTCCCGCGGTGGCTGAATTCTTGCGCACGGTCGTTTCGCTGGAATCGAACAGGCTGTGATAGGTGATCGCCGCGGTTTTGCCGGGGGCAAGCGCGTTGTCGGCCACGAACCGGAAGGACGTGTATCGCTGTGATTCCTGCGCCTTGTCAAGGTCCACCCAGGTCCTGCCATTGTCGGAGGACACTTGCGTCGCTCCGGCCAGCTGCTTACCGTCGACGGTCACGCGCAGACTGTCCTGCAGCAGTTGCTTCGTGTACCAGACGCCGCTGCCGGTGTCCTGCATGACCCATCCCGCCGGCAATTGACCGTCGCCGGCATTGCGCACCGAGACATTCCACGACGCAAGGCCGCAATGGCCTTCCGCCACGCCCATGGTCTGGCACTGCTCCGCCGAGGGGGTCTGCTGCCCGCCCGCCGTTTTGGTGAGCGAGATCCTTGGCCGCAGCGGATTCCAGGCAATTGCATTGTTGGTGAAATAGTCGCCTCCGTTGTTGGAACGGAAGAACCGCGAAATGTTTTTCGAAGCGGGATACAGCACATCATTGGCGAACGTCGAATCGTATTGCAACGTCAACGTCTGTCCTACGGGAATCGAATACGAATCCGGCTGGAAAACCCACTTCCAATAGGTTCCCGTGGCCGATCCCCCGGCCGGCCATGTGACGGCGGCACCGCCCTTGTAGCTCGGCAGCGTGACCGTATATACCGTCAACGTGCCGTGCCCCATCGTTGTGGTCAACGTTTGGTACAGATCGTTGATGTTATCTGCCGTGTACCATCCTCGGCTTGACGAGGTGGAACCGTTCTGTTCCGCAACGTTCTCATAGGCCATCCAATCCTCGATCCTCACGATTGGCTGGTCGATGGTTCCCGTGTTAGCGAATTGCGCCTGCCATCTGGTACTGAGCGTTCCGTCCGGTTGCAGCGTCGGTGTGCCGATGACCTTCTTGGAGGTGCTGCCGCTTCTGCGGTACATGGTGATGGTGGCGGTATGGCCGTTGCCGAAATCCAATACGGTCTGCCCTGGATTATTGCCGGTCACCTTGCTGCGATCGGCTTCGATGTACAATCGGCCATTGTCCAGTGGGGCGGCGGCGTTCTTGCTGATGGCGTGCTCGCTGAAGACGATGGTCACCAATCCGTCGGGAGCAATCGTGTACGTGCCGAGATCGTCGTTGAGCGTGCCCGACATGGTGGTACCGCTGCCGTTGAATCCCGCGATATGGTATCGGAACACGTGGTTGTCTTCGGTGATGCTTCCCTGGGGTATGACGAATTGCGCGTCAAAACGGAATTGGGCTATTTTCGTGCTGTAATCGAACGAGACATTGCCGTGTTCATCCGCGGGAACGTTCTGCCATTGCGTCGAATTCTGCAATCGATACTGCACTGCGGCATTGCTGATGCAGCCGACCAATCGGCCGGAAGGCTTGCTGGAATCAACAGTGGTGCCCTGTTCATTCTGGTTCCAGGGATGGCCGCACACTGGCGTCTGTTGTGCGGTGTCAAGCCCCCCTCTGTGCCCCCCTCTGTCAACGGCAGAGGCCGTGGCAACAGGTACGATGATGCCGATGACCAGCGCAATCGCCGTCATCAGCCGCGTCAAACGTATGACCATACCAGAACTCCGCACATGTTAACGGTTCATCGCTTCGCGCGAACCATCGTGAGACAATAACCGCAGGGGATGTGCTTGCTTGGATGCGTGCCGAAGCGCACATCCTTAAGCATGAAAAAAATAACCCCTTTATTCAAAAAAATAATATAGCAATAAGGACCGAAATCCTGCGCACTTTGTGATGCGGGCTTCCCGGACGGGAGCGGCGCGTTGATGCCCGTATGCGCCGGAATCCGCTGCGTCACCGCGAACGGATGGTCAACCCGCCGCTATCCGGACATGCCCCGGCTCGGTGACAGCCTCATGGAAGCGAACTGATCATCGCGCCATGGACGGCCATGATCCAAAATGCGCAACCCTTCGGGCACTACCGATATCATTGCGCATGACGTTTCTTTCATCAGATGCTTTTTCAGGATTTACAGCCGGCAATAGGCGACCATGTCTATTTGCCGGCAAACCATTATGCGGCAGGGACGATCCACGAAGACCGTCCCTGTTTACATATCAGTATGTATACATCAACGGCATGCCATCATAGGCCGAATGCTTTTCGATCCATTTCGGTAAGCCAATCCGTCCGCATGCCCGGTTCTTGGCACAAATGCATGGCGGG